>JGI2924J29684_1078667_pt1 | contig 95516 bp, 72 predicted proteins | sample BenlonsequencITS_FD_29684 | JGI IMG/M metagenome (IMG submission 29684)
TTTTCCCTAAAAAGCCCGCAATCAAATACCAAACAGTCCAAACTAACCAAATAGCCCTGTTTTAAAATCGAACTCAGGTTTATTGGTTTTGTGGATGGGGAGGGGGTGTTTGATCGGAGGAGCCCGTGGTCTGGACCAAGAAGTCAAAGAGATTCGTTTCCGGTGAAAGTTGGAGTTTTTTACGCAATCGGTACCTGCCCACCTCTACGGCTTTGAGGGATATGCTCAGTAGTTGGGCGATCTCTTTCGAGGAAAGGTTCATTTTTAGAAAAGCGCAAAGCTTGAGCTCGTTTGGCGTCAACTCAGGAAACTTTTCTTTTAGAATGCTCAGGAAGTTGGAATGGACATGGTCAAAATGTATGGAGAAACGGTCCCAGTCACTATCACTTCGCTCCACCTCGCTGATGAGCTTAAGGAGACGTTTAAAATCGGTGGACTCGTTTTCCAGTTTATGGTTTTTGCCCAATACCATGAGTTCCTCTTTGATTTTGGTAAGCACCTTTCCCCGTTGGACCAGGTGCATGGTGGTGGAGGCGAGCTCTTGGTTTTTGAAGTTGATGTCTGCTCGAAGCTTATCGTTTTTGAGCTTTACGATTTCCTTTTCATTTTTATCCAATTCCAACTGGTGAAAATGCTTTAGATGAGCCTGTTCCTTTAAGTGTTTTTTCTTTTGCCATTTCAGTACCACGTAAATGATCCCACTTAAGATCAGCAGATACAATATATAGCTCCAGAGGGTGTTATACCAAGCAGGGAGAACGGTGAAGGTGTACGTGCTAACACGAGACTCATTTCCCAGGTTGTTTCTTGATTTTACCTTGAAGGAATATTGGCCTGCGGGTAAATTGGTGTAGTCTTTTTCGCTTTTACCACTCCAATGGGACCAAGAGCGATCAAAGCCTTCTAGCATATAAGAGTACTCTATGGTGCTGAATTGGCCAAAAAGTGTGCTCGAAAACTCAAAATGGAAGGAATTCCAAGAAGAAGGGACAGAAGGGGCATCGTCGGTTTGGGCAGCCGCTAATGGTTTGTGGCCACCAAAAAGTACACTGTCCTTTTTGCCAAACAGGCTCACTTCACCGATGAGCACGTCGGGAGGGGTGATGTTTTTGCGGTATTTCTCAAAATTGATGTGGAAAAACCCTTTGTTTGCACCAATTAAAATATTTTGTTGGTCTATAGGGTAAATGCTTTCATGTCCACCGACTACTTTTCCGGATAGTTCAGGTAGGTGGGTGATGGTGAATGGCTGTTCCGCAGTGGATTGGGTGAAATCTATCACACTTACGTTTTTATTTGAAACGTACCAGATGTTTCCTTCACCATCTTCTTTTAGATATTGTAAGCTGGTGCCTTTTAGGGTTCTATTGACGATTTGGGATGGGATGAACCGGTCTTCCTGTCCATCGTATTCGTAAATACCATCTTCGGTGGCGACCACAATTTTATTCTTTATCCTGTAGATATAATTATATAAGTCTGAGGGTAAGCCTTCCTTTGCGGTATAGACCTTCGTCGCTGTAATTTTGGAATGATCTGAGGAGAGGTCTAGCCTAAAGATTCCCCTGTAGGGATGAGAGCCCCAAATGCGGTTGTTTTGGTAATCCATCACCATAAAGCGCAATGATTCTGAAAATCCCTCAAGAGCACGGTGATGCCCGAAAGCTCCGGACTGATAGGCTATTTGGTAAAGCCCCGTATAGGTGCCTATAAAGACATCATGGCTAGGAAGGATGGGCGAGGCCGGCTGAAATAGCCAGGTCCCTGGCGCAGGATAAATCTGAAAAGCGGTGTTGTTTTCGATAAAGAAAGCACCATCTTCATGGGCCATAAGCAACTGGTCATTGATGGTTTGGAGATTCCATACCTGGCCTGTGCTGTATTTGACTGGGGAAAACCTGCCTTTACTATAACTGAGGTCTTCTGTTTGTTCTGAGAAGTCAAATTGATAGAGCCCGTCAGCAGTTCCGACGTACAAATGGTCGTGATGGTAAGCGGCAGCGTAACCCGTTACCCTTTTGTCTTTGTCAGGGTGGATTTGTTTGATGGCTCCATTAATGGCGATATAGTCGATGCCATCATCCAGCCCTAGCCACAGGCCTTTATTCTTGTCCACAAAAATGCTGCGGACATTATTGGTCTGCATCCCTTCCCTGTAGGCATAGTGCTGTACGAGCTTTCCTCTCTGGTCCATGATGAGGAGGCCGGAGGACTTGGTGCCCATCGTGATCCATTTTTCGTTTATCCGTGTGATGCAGTTTAGTCGGTGATGCGTGAGCAAAGAATCAAAACTGGTGGTGACATGAGATAGTGTCTTATGATGGATAAGGAACAGGCCTTGGTCTGGAGTGGAGAGCAAGAGAGAGTCTTTTCCTGATTTGATGATGCCGTTGATGTCAGGGAAGTCATTACCGGAGTGGGGCAGGACGGGTTGCCAAACTTCCCCGTTAAAGCTTAGTAATCCATGTGCTGCTGCTTGCGCATATACCTGTCCATCTACCACCTCTAGGTAATTCCATTCAGTGTCCGTTTTATATACACGGATGCTATTTCCTTTGTAATGAAATAGCTTGGTGTTTTCTAAAAAAAACACTTCATCATTGTGCACCGCAATGTTCCAGATATCCGCAAAATTCCTGTCATTTTCTGGAATCAGGTCTTTTAGGGAAGTGAATTGGAGGGTTCCGTTTTTCCGAGGGGAAAAATATCCAATTTCATCCTGGCCGCCGACGAAAATTCTTCCCGTTTTGTCAAGCTTTACCGACCTGATTATGGTTTGATTGGGAAGTTGGTGGAGGCTCCAATATTGACCGTTAAATGTGAGTAGTCCTTCGTTGTTACCAAAGTAAAGGATGCCATTGTCGTCTTGGACCGTAGACCAATTTTGCAGCCCTGCTTTATATTCCAGATTGTTGTAGTTAATAATGGTAGGAGAGGCCAATTGGCGTTGCCCAATGCTGAGTTTACTCAGTGCCATCAATATAAATATCGTCAGTAAAGCTTGCCGCATTAATGATTTTTTGGGTTAATGATAAATTAAAGCCCCTAATAATAGTAAAATATTTTAGATAAAGTGAAAAACACCTGTTTGGGATTTTGTCCTTAACGGGGTGTATGAAGCAACGTGGATGGTAGGAACCGAAATGCGTTTATTGAAATTATCGTTAGCGAATCTAAGGGATTTATATTGGAAATAGTGCCTTTGATATACAAATGATGTCATAGTTTTTATGTGTGACGTTTTTGAAAGTATATTTAATAGTAGTCGAAGAAAGTATCGAAGGACTTGAGGCTTTGTTTTAGAGGTTGGTTTTTGTTTTTTGTTATGGTCAAATACCAAGGATCGATTTGGTTTTTGAAGGGAATCGCAGGTGTTTTATACGTGAAATATTATGTTATCAGTTGATTATGGTAAATAGATGATTTCTTTAATTTATTGTAATTAATGAGTTGTTTGTTAGCTGAAAATTGTATTTCAGTAATTTTTCTGTTAAAAAATTTGGATATATTAGGGTGATATAATTAATCTTGCAAAAAAAGTTTAGGCTAGGCCTATAGTAGATGGTGATACGAACCAACCGTTTAAATGCACAAGTTTTCTGCTTTTGGTTCGTTTTTCACATGAATTCTTGACGAGACACACACACCGCATAAATCATTTGACGTGAAAAGAATACTTATTAATAGCATTGTATGTGCGATACTCAGTAGCTGCTTGGGGTGCACCGTGGCAGCCCAAGTAAGTGATACAAATATTACGGAGGAAGAGATAGGGGAGCATTTGGCCTTTTTGACATCATCTAAGACGAAGGGGAGGTATCCGGGAACGGCGGGTAACCGAAGGGTGGTAAAGTATATTCGTACAGAATTTGAGCATTATGGCCTTAAAAACTTCCATGGCGATTACCTTCAGCAGTTCAAAGCCAAATTAAGGAGGGCCGATGAAGGAAAGTCAGCCAAGGAAGTGAAAACATGGAATGTGGTCGGTTATATTGAGGGGAATGACAATCATTATAAAAAGGAGTATGTGGTGATCGGAGCCCATTACGACCATTTGGGGCATGGAGGGCCTTCTTCGAAGAAACCCGAGAGCGATGAGATTCATCCAGGAGCGGATGATAATGCCAGTGGGGTGTCGGCTTTGCTAGAGATTGCCGAAAAGCTGGCGCGGAATAGGTATATGCTGGATCGAAGTGTGATTTTCGTGGCTTTTGGCGCTGAAGAACAAGGGCTTTTAGGTTCCAAGTATTTTGTGGAAAACCTCCCAGTGGCCAAAGAAAGGGTGAAGCTTATGATCAATATGGACATGATCGGAAGGCTAAATGCCGAAAAGCAAATTTATATGGGAGGTGCAGGCACTTTTCCTGGAGGAGTGGAGCTGATGACCGAACTGGGGATACAGATGGGGCTGAATCCAGTCGTGCATGCTGGAGAAGTAGGGGGATCTGATCACGTGTCTTTCTATAAAGAAGGGATTTCGGCCATCGGCCTGCATACGGGTGGTCATCCAGAATACCATCGTCCTGAAGATACCATGGATTTGATCAATATAAGTGGAGAAAAGACCATTGCAGAGTATATTTACAAAGTGCTTTTGCGTGTCGTCAATGAGAATTATGATCTCACTTTTATTCCGCAGGATTAGAAGCAGCATTCAAAGAAAACCCGAAACTGATACCAGTTTCGGGTTTTCTTTTTTTAGAATCCAATCGCGTTTCCGCCATCGACAGGAAGGATGGTCCCGGTGATGTAGCTAGCACTTTCTGAAGCCAAATAGTATACGGCATCTGCAATGTTTGCCGGAGTACCCAAGGCTCCCATGGGGGTTCTGGACAGCACTTTTTGCTTTCTTTCTGGGTCTCCATTCAGGGCTTTAGCGGACATTTCAGTGGCGATAAATCCTGGAGCGACACAATTCACCCGGATGCCCAAAGGGGAGAGCTCCACCGCCATGGCTTTGGTCATGCCTTCGATGGCTGATTTAGAGGCAGTATAGGCAATGACTTTTGGGATGCCGTATTGTGAAGCCATCGAACTGATGTTGACAATGGCGCCGTGTTTTTGGCTGGCCATGGTTTTAGCTATCTCCCGGCTCAGGGAAAATACAGCGAATACATTCGTGGTAATGATTTGTTGGAACTCTTCATCAGTGACTTCTATGAAGGGTTTTTTCATGTTAATGCCGGCATTATTGACCAATATGTCGATTTTCCCATGTTCGGTGGTTATGGTATTTATCAGGTCCGGAATGTTGGGGAGGTCATTTAAATCAAATGCGTAATAATGACAGTTTGGTCCAAGCTCTTCTTGGGCCTTCGCCAATTTAGATTCATTTCGGCCGATAATAATGGTTGTGATATCGTGGTCACAGAATTTTTTGGCAGTGGCCAAACCGAGCCCTGAAGCTCCTCCAGTGACAAGGGCAATAGCTTTGTTCATTTTGGTGGTGTTTTTTGTTTTTTACTTATATCCCCGGTACAAATAGCGGAGTGTATTGTCGGTAATGATCCAATGAAAATTCAGGTTGTGTCACTCCTTCCGGAAGGGGCATTTGAGAAAACTGCTGGAAGTAAAGCAAGCATGCATCCCGCCACCATTTGGCTTCATGGTGCTGAATCTGAAGGAAGTCGAGGACCTGTTGATACCGCTGATCGTCTACGTGTGTTTTGATGGATTTCCAATCCGTGATCATTTGTTCCGTTTGATGGACTCCTTTTTGGTAATGAAGGGCAATTTCGTCCCACAGTGAATGCCCTGATTTCATTTCGTAATTCCATGGAAGGTGATGAAACCAAAGCAGGTATTTTTCAGGGCATGTTTCAAGGTTTTCATATTGTTGCTGGACTTCGGGGGCATACTGCGATAGGGCATTGCTGCCAGATGCGGTGCGATCAAAACCTATACCGTCCTCACTGGCTTGGTGGTAATACGTGGAGGTCCAGTCGTCTCGGTGTTTGTCGGTCACCCAAGGGCCTGGGCCGTAGTGGTGGCTCCAGCCCATGATATGGTGAAGTCCAAGTGGCGTCATGTAGTTTACAGCGGCTTCGTGGGATTGAAGCATGATGCTTTTGCCTTTACGGATGAATTTTTCATCATTACTGAAAGTCATCTTAAGCCATTCTTTGGCGATATCGGCAGCACTTTCGTCCGGGTTCCATGCGAGCCTGCCAAAGGCATACCAATTGGCCTGTCCGAAAAGGTGGCCTGTCCAATTGCGGTCGGTGCCGATGTTGGAGACACCGGCCATTCCAGAAAGCGCATGTTGGTCCAGTGAGCCTTCCACCACTTTAGCGACAGTGGAGCCAGGGCCTTTTGCATAAGTGTCGGTGTCGAGTACTTCTTCAAAGAGTGAACCGAGAAAGACCAAGTGGGTGCCTTGTCCAAGGTATTCTTGGGTAATCTGAAACTCCATCATCAGGGGCGTTTCAGGCATGGCTCCAAAGAGCGGATGAAACGGCTCGCGTGGTTGAAAATCGATGGGGCCATTTTTGACCTGCACCAAGACATTGTCTTCAAATTTTCCGTCAAGTGGCTTGAATTCGTTATAGGCTTGTTTGGCACGGTCATCAGGTGTCTCATTGCTGTAGACGAATGCGCGCCACATCACAATCCCCTCATGGGGCTGGAGCGCCTTTGCCAGCATATTGGCGCCTTCTGCTTGTGTACGGTCGTAATTTTGGGGGCCAGGCTGGCCTTCAGAGTCGGCTTTTACCAAAAAACCGCCAAAATCTGGGACGTATTCATAAATTTCGTTAACCTTTTCGGTCCACCATTTTTGAACCTCTGGATGTAGCGGGTCCGCTGTATCGAGTCCACCGATTTCAATGGGAGCACTGAACCGAGCGGTGAGGTATACCTTGATGCCGTATGGTCGAAACGTGTCGGCTAGGGTGGCGACCTTTTTGAGAAAATAAGGGGTGAGTACTTGGGCGTTAGCATTTACATTGGTCAGTACGGTGCCGTTAATGCCGATGGAAGCATTGGCGCGGGCGTAATCGACATACTGTGGTTTGACATGGCCGGGTAATCGGTGCCAGTCCCAGATAGAAGCTCCTGCATAGCCCCTTTCTACGGTCCTGTCTGGATTGTCCCAGTGGTTGAGCACCCTGATGTTTGTCTTTGGGATGGAAGTCAGGTCCACCGTGGAAATGTCTTGTTGGGTTTGCAGGAGCTTGAGAAATTCGAAGGTTCCATACAGCAATGCTACATCAGAGTTGCCTGTGATGATTAGGGCCTTTTGGCTATTTTGATTGATGCTTTGGATGGAGAATCCTTCTGTGCCTAACTTTTCCCAGGGAATATTGATCGCCTTTAGGGTAAAGGCAGGTAGCTGCTCTCGAGTGCCAATGAAGAGGGTGGTTTCCTGTTTTGGAGTGGTGGTGAACTGCGGAGCGATTTCGAGCATCGCTTCCAGGGCTGTCCGCAATTCTTTCTCGATAACATCCGATGTGGCGTTTTTGCCAGGAATAAAAATGTGTCCCGCTTGTTTTTGATACTCCGGTAGGAGTGTTGGGGATTCTATTTTCTGGTATTGTAGCCAAAGGTTATAGCCGTCATTGGCTAGGGAGAAATGGGAGGCACTGCACAATAATGCCATGACGAAAAGAAAGAGAAAAGGCCTTTTCATGGTTTATAAGGTTATGTTGTTGGGTTTTATTGCTTATGGTTCAAGTTTCTTTTTGAGTGAAGATGCTCGAATGATCAGTTCTGATCGAAGGGTGATGGTGTTGGTATTGTGGAGGACACCTTCGGTGTTATCGGTCAAGTGGTTAATCAGGTTTTTCATAGCTACTTCCCCCATTTCATAGCCGGGGTAGTGGGTAGTGGTGAGGTTGGGTTCGATGAGCCTGGAAATCATGTCATTATTAAATCCGACTACAGCAATGTCTTCTGGTATCTTGATGCCTGCCTGCTTTAGTGAACGAATGCAGCTGGCGGCACAAGCGTCATTGGAGACAAAGAGCCCGTCCGGTAATGGGTCCATCGAAAGGATTTTATGGGCAATGTCTTCTCCGGCTTCTTCGTTGAGGTCCGAATGGAGGATGTTTTCTTGAGTGAAAGGAATGTCATGGTCCATTAAGGCATACTTATATCCTTTTAATCGTTCGCCGTATACGTTGATTTTAAGGTTGCCTAACACATGGATGATGTTTTTGCAGCCTTGTTGGATGAGGTGCTGGGTGGCGTTGTAACCAGCTTGACTGTTGTCGATGACTACTCCGGTGTGGCCAGACTGCGAAGCGACCCGGTCAAAGAACAGGATCGGGGTGCCCTTGTCCATGAAGGGTTGGAAGTGTTTGGTTTTGTCCGTATCTCCGGCCAGGGAAACCAATAAGCCATCCACGCGGCTATTGAACATGGAGCGGGCATTGGCTTTTTCTTTTTCGTACGATTCCAGGGACTGGCTAATGATCAGGTTATATCCCGCTTCATTGGCTACTTTTTCCATCCCAGCCAATACGGAGGATTGGAAGGAGCTGTTTAGTCGTGGGACGATGATTCCGATATTGTTGGTGCGTTTGCTTCTCAGGTTGGAGGCGAAGACATTGGACTGGTACCCCATTTGGTCAGCGGCATCGAAGATCCTTTTTTTGGTTTTGGGGTTGACAGCTGGATGGTCATTCAGTGCTCTGCTGACAGTAGTAGGAGATACGCCAAGGTTTTTGGCAATGTCGTAAATGGTAATGTCTTTGTTCATGATGAATTTGGCGCTTTGACGAATTGATATGCCATGTGCCGTAATCGATTGCTTATGACATGCGTATAAAATGGAGCCATACCGACTATGGTCTCTATTCTGCGGCTTTGGTTTTGTTCATTCAAGACGTGCTTGATATGACGTTTCGGTTTTGGAATGCGGTCAATATCAAATTTAACACTTTTTATAAAGACGAATATACAGGTTCTGATAATAAAATGAAACCGATTTCATTTTAATTGTTGTGAGAAAATGGGTTTAAATTGGGGAAGTTTCGTCGATATATGCGGTTTAAAGTGTTTTTTTCAGGTTTGTGATCTTATTTTTTATCGTCTTTAAACATTTAAGCATATATCGTATTAGAAAAAAATTGACTGAAAATTACATGTCAGGAATAATTTAAAAGGGGGTTCGTTTGCTTAATAGCTATAAATGATGCTTATAGGCGGTTTTTAGTTGATTCAGTGAAAAAAAATAGAATGAAAAAATTTCTGCAATCGGTTGTATTTTTTATTTTTTTTTATGAGGTTTAGCATACCAATGGTTCTAGTGCATCGGAAATAGAGGCGGTGACGGAAGTTGGTGGTTTAGTAAAAAATTAGTTAACCCAAAAAAACCTAAAAAAGTATGGACTCTACCTTTACCAAGTGCATTCGGTTGACCTATGGCCGAGCAGCAGGAAAGGAGTCGATGAAGTGGGTGGTATTGCTGGTGCTTGTGCTGGTAGCCCATTTGTCAAAGGCTCAAAATGTATCAGTATCAGGAATGGTGCTGGATGAGAATGGACTGGGGCTGCCCGGAGCGGCCGTACAGGAGAAAGGAACCACCAATGGCGTAGTCACGGGACTGGATGGTGATTATACTATTGCTGTTCAGGAAGGAGCGACATTGGTGTTTTCGTTTTTGGGCTATAAGCCCCAGGAGATCACCGTCGGTAACCAAACGTCCATCGATGTTGAATTAGAGCCTGACATGGGATCTTTGGATGAAGTGGTCGTAGTGGGGTATGGTACCCTGCGCCAAGAAGCAGTCACAGGTTCTGTGGCATCGATAGATGGTGATCAGATGAGGGAAGTGGCTTCGGCAAATGTAACCCAAGCCCTGCAAGGGCGTCTTCCGGGGGTAGACATCTCCCAGACTTCTACGCAGCCAGGTGCTACCATGCAAATCCGAATTCGGGGCAATCGCTCACTTACCGCCAGTAATGATCCGCTAATTGTACTAAATGGGATTCCGTTTGCAGGGTCTATTGGTGATATTAATCCAGAGGATATTGAAAGTATCGATGTCCTGAAAGATGCTTCCGCTACGGCAATTTATGGTTCACGCGGTGCCAATGGAGTAATTTTAATCACTACCAAAAAAGGCACCAAGGGCCAAGTAGCCAAAGTGAGTTATAACGGTTTTTATGGCCCAAAGGCTGTTTTTGCGAAGTATCCGATGATGAATGGTCCCGAATTTATCGCTATGCGGGAAGCTGCCGGGTTATATACCAATGGGGCAGACGAGTCAAATGACGTTAATACAGACTGGCAGGACTTGTTTTATCAGACGGGTGTCATGACAAGTCACGATGTCAATGTCACAGGGGGAGGCGAGCGAAGTACGTATAGCTTTGGAGTAGGCTACTACCATGATGAAGGAGTGGTGCCGACCCAGCAGTATGATCGTTTTTCCTTGCGGGCATCAGTAGACCAAGAGATTGGTCGGTATTTTAGGATTGGTTTTAACTCCAACAGTAATTATAATGAGCGTCAAGGTTCGCAAGTAGGACTGTATAATACCTTGAGCATGTCGCCGATTGCATCTCCTTACGAAGATGATGGCACCCCCAGAAGGACCATCAATATGCCTTTGGATGAGTCTTGGGTGATGACAAAAGATGTGCTCAACAATGTGCAAGACCAATGGCTAAACGAAACCAGGGCTTATGCCACTTACAATGCCTTGTATGGTGAATTTAAAATTCCGGGCGTTGATGGATTAAAATATAGGATGAATGTAGGGCTGGATTATCGGCAAAGCAACCAAGGCGAATACACAGGAAAGGGGATAAACAGTGCCAATCCCGAGACTCCTTCCACGGCCGCAGTTGGCAATTCTCATACCTATCATTGGATTGTGGAAAACCTATTGACTTATGATAAGACGTTTGCTGACAAGCACATCGTAAATGTAACGGCCCTTTACTCTGCTGAGCAAAACAAATACTATCGCTCAAGGATGTCAGCAAGGGATATTCCTTCGGACCAGTTCCAATTCTACAATTTAGGCTATGCCAATGGTGAGATCCAGGTAAATCCAGGAGACCAGCAATATCAGTTGTGGGGATTAAAATCCGTTATGGGGAGAGTAATGTATTCTTATGATGACCGTTACATGATTTCTGCGACGTTGAGATCAGATGGTTCATCGAGACTTGCGCCAGGTCATAAGTGGCATACCTACCCGGCGATTTCTGCAGGATGGAATATTGGGGATGAATCATTTATGAGTGGCGTGCCTTTTGTCAATATGTTGAAATTACGTGCAGGGTACGGGCAGACATCCAATCAGGCCATTGCTCCTTATGCTACTTTGGGGGGCTTGGGCACGCGGCCATATAATTATGGTAACGATACCTATGCTACCGGTTATTTTGTAAACGCCCTTCCCAATCCCAATCTCGGATGGGAATATTCCGAAACATTAAATTTAGGCCTTGACTTCCGGTTGTTTAATCACCGTTTATCGGGTACGGTCGAATATTATGTGACCAATACCAAGGACATTCTGTTGGGCGTAAATCTCCCCGGTACTGCTGGAGTGAGCAGTTATACCGCCAATATTGGAGAAACCCAGAACAAAGGAGTGGAGGTATCTCTAAATGGTACCATTATCGAAAGCAATGATTGGACTTGGGAGGCAGGAGTAAACCTCTACGCCAATCGTAATGAGCTGGTTTCCTTGGCTTCTGGCCAGAAAAGAGATGAAGGTAACTGGTGGTTTGTGGGGCATCCCATTAATGTGATTTACGATTATGAGTATCAAGGTTTATGGCAAGAAGGTGATCCTTACAGGGATGTGTTAGAACCAGGGGGCAATCTGGGAATGATCAAGGTGAAATATACAGGAGGGTATGAGGAAGATGGCACGCCTTCGCGTGCCATTGGGCCTGATGATCGGCAGATCCTAGACCTACAGCCAAATTTCATGGGAGGTTTTAATACCCGTGTGGCGTATAAGAATTTTGATCTTAGCCTTGTAGGGGCATTTAAAAGTGGAGGAATATTAATCAGTACGCTACATTCCTCTACAGGCTACCTTAACATGCTAAGTGGGCGACGGAATAATGTCCAGGTAGACTATTGGACACCTGACAATACAGGAGCAAGGTATCCTGCACCCGGCGGCCTGGCCAGTGGTGATAATCCTAAATATGGAAATACCTTAGGCTATTTTGATGCCTCTTACTTGAAAATCAGGACCATGACGCTGGGCTATAACTTTAACCGCGAAAGCAACTGGATGGACAAGGCCGGTATCAGCAGGTTTAGGATGTATGCCTCAGTGCAGAATCCGTTTGTGTTGTTCTCGCCTTTCCATAAGGAATCAGGAATGGATCCGGAGACCAATTCCTATGGTGATGAAAATGCCGCGATAACCAATAATTATCCTAACCGACTGTTGACCATTGGTACCAACTCCCCGGCAACGCGTAATTTTATTATAGGTTTAAACTTGACATTCTAACATAACCATGAAAACGATAAATCATTATATAAATAAATGGATGATGGTGGCTTCGGTGACCTTGCTGCTTTCGTCCTGTGCAGACTTGTTGGAGGAGCAGCCACGAAGCAGTTTCGAGCCTGGTTTCTTTGAAACAGAGGAAGGTGTCCGTGGGGGATTGACTTCCATGTATGCCCACCTTCGGTATATTTATGGACAGGCATATTATTATAATACCTGCCAGACTGGAACGGATGAAGTAACCTATGCTCAAAGTGCTGACCAGAACTTTCTGGTGATGGACCTCAGTGGCCAGGGTGTGATTGACGCGTCCACTAGCCGTACAGATGCTTTGTGGGGAACCGCTTTTTCCAATATCAATACGGCAAACGGCGTGATTAAATTTGCCGAAGAAGCGGGTGTGTCTGATGCACTCATCGCTGAAGCCAGGTTTTTTCGGGCGTTCGATTATTTTCTGCTTGTACAGACGTTTGGAGGGGTTCCGTTGGATTTAGGGGCCGGTGAACTGGAATTTAATACTAACCCGGTAAGGACGTCCGTAAGAAATACCGTTCCTGAGGTATACACTAAAAGTATCTTTCCAGATTTGCTCGCGGCGGTCAACGACCTGCCAGCATCGCCGCGGTTGACAGGTACAGCTACCAAAACGCTGGCGCGCCTGTATTTAGCGAAAGCTTATTTGACCTATGCTTGGTGGCTGGAAAATCCCAATAACATTCCCACCTATCCAGAAACCCAACGGGTAGATCCAGATGGGCATGATGCACAGTGGTATTTTCAAGAAGCATATAATATCGCCCTGGAAGGGATTGATAATCCAGGCCCTTTTGGGCTTCAGGAGACATTCTACGATGTAAATGTGGCAGAGAACGACCGAAACAATGAATTGCTATTGTACGCAGACCACACAGAAACAAGTGAGTTTTATAATGGAGGAAGCCTGACCTATGGTAGTGGTGGAGCACCAGATAACTTTGCGGGTTGGATGATGACGTGGAATTATACTGTTATCAGAAGTAGTTCCTCCAGTTCACAATGGGCAAATGACATCGAGTCTGTAAGGCGTGCCGCGATACAGGCGACCGGGCGCCCTTGGACGCGTATGTGTCCGACGATCGGGGCTATTACGAATACCTTTGCGGATAAATCCAACGACTCCCGTTATGATGGTACCTTCACTACTGTTTACAGGACCAATATCGATCGAGAACCTGTCATCAATGGCCCCGTGTACAATGCGAACCTCATGGAAGTCCAGCCAGGTGATGCTATCCTTACCTTCCTCGATGAAGCACCTGCGACCGCCGTGCAGTACCCTACCCCCACAAGCCAAGGAGCCAATATCGGAGCAGGGATATTGCCTGGAAGGGCTGACTTTGTGATCCCTCCCAGTGGGATTAGCAGAATTGTCTATCCTGGTCTATGGAAATTGGGACCTTACCGAACAGATAGCGGAAATGGTCTGGGACAGCCAAATGCGGGCAGTACGCGCCCTTTTAATATTGCAAAGTTCTCAGAATTGTATTTGGTAGCGGCCGAAGCAGCTGTGAAAGGTGCTACTGGCTCCCGGAGTGCCCGTGAGCTTATTAATGTCATTCGCGCAAGGGCTGGAAAATGGCGTTGGGATAATAATGGTAACCAAGAGAAAATAGCGGATTATAGTGCTGCCATGATAGCGGCAACTCCCCAAGAGATTGATGTTAATTACATATTGGAAGAACGTTCTCGTGAGTACTTCGGGGAAGGTTACCGTTGGTTTGATTTGGTAAGGACCCAGCGGTGGAATGAGCTTGCAGGAAGCTATCGAATAGGCGGGTCTAACTATGGTGATCATACACCGCAAACGGTAAATCGTACCATACAACCTTATCATTACTTGCGTCCTATTCCTCAAGGACAAATGGATTCAATGGAAGGAGATAATAGTCAATACCAAAATCCAGGTTACCAATGATCCGGTCATCACAATGGAGGAGCTGAACGCAAAAGCATTCAGAAGGAATTTGTTCATTTAGTAAAGCTTGTTGTCATTTCAAGCGTATTAGATTGGGTTGCCTTGCCGGAGAATTGCTCTTCGGTAAGGCTTTGTTTTGTGGGAGATAATAAGTGCTTTTGAAGATAAATATATGCGAAAATAATGCCGTGAACCCTAATGCCAAAGGTGCATTCGTGGCATCTTTTACGTAATTTCAACAAAATAATGAAGGCCGGCTCTGCTCTAGGTGGTAAGGCCAAGGAAATCATGATGACTTAAACAATTTTATCAATGAATTTGATTCAAACATGGCGATGGTACGGGCCCAATGACCCGGTGAGTTTACAGGATGTTCGGCAGGCGGGTGCCACAGGAGTGGTGTCTGCATTGCACCAAATTCCTCATGGAGATGAGTGGCCCATCCAGCTTATCCAAGAAAGAAAAGCAACGATCGAAGCGGCTGGACTCGAGTGGTCCGTGGTGGAGAGTGTGCCGGTACACGAGGCCATCAAAACCCGAAATGACCATGCCGAATATTACTTGGAAAATTACCGGAAGACACTTCGAAACCTATCTAAATGCGGCATAAAGACAGTCTGTTACAATTTTATGCCCGTGCTGGACTGGACGCGTACAGATCTTGCCTTGCCCTTAGCCAATGGCGCCAAGGCCCTTTATTTGGATTGGACGGATTTGGCCGTGTTTGACCTGAAGATCCTTGGGAGAGCAGGCGGAGAAGCGTTTTATAAACCGGAAATATTGGCAAAGGTGGAGGAGCGATATGCTGCTATGACCAAAGAACAACAAGCGGCCTTGCAGGAAATAGTGCTGATGGGAGTGCCCACAGAAGGAGGTGTGACCTTGGAGGCCTTGCAGGAGAGTATTGAAGTATACAGCAGCATAGGAAAGCATGGATTACAGGAAAATCTAACTTACTTTTTGGAAAATATTGCTGAGGTGTGCGAGGAAGAGGGCATTCGAATGACGATTCATCCGGACGATCCCCCCTTTCCGATCTTAGGATTGCCACGGATTGCTTCCAGCAAGGAAGATTTGGAATTTATCCTTCAGGCGGTAGACCGCCCCTTTAATGGGATTTGCTTCTGTACCGGCTCACTGGGAGCGGGTGATCATAACGATTTGCCAGCAATGCTGGATGCTGTCGGGGATCGGGTGTATTTTGCGCATTTGAGAAATGTGAAAAAGGATGCTTTGGGTAATTTTCATGAGTCCGATCATTTGGACGGCGATGTGGACATGTGCGCCATCATGGAGCGGCTGGTAAAGCTTAATGCCCAACGCCACCAAGCCATTCCTTTCCGTCCTGACCATGGCCATCAGATGTTGGATGACCTACAGAAAGTGACTAATCCGGGCTATTCTGCCATCGGCAGGTTGAAGGGATTGGCAGAACTCCGTGGGCTGGAAATGGGCATAAAAAATAGCGGCATTTGAGTATTGTGCCGGAAAACGGCATTGCGATGGTCTTATGGCGGAATCGGTGGGTTTGCGGAATGTGGAAGCAGGCAAACCGCGCTTCGAAACATGAGTCCTTAAGCACAGCCCTGGGCAATAGACAACGATGTTGGTAAACAAAACATAACCCTTGATGAATCTGAAGAATTACGCATTTTGCTTTTTAGTTTTTAGCTGTCTTTTTCTTGTGAACCAGTCAGTGTTTGCTCGGCAGTCAACTGGTACGGTGTCGGGCATTGAGGTAGAAGGCTTCTTTCCGCTCGTAGGAGATGAAGCTGCCACCTTGGTGGTGGATGTGTCAGCAGAAAAAAGCCTGTTAACGGCCGTCGAAAATTTTCAACATGATGTCCAAACGGTCACCGGAAAAGCTCCTGAAATAGTAAAGCGAGCTGCCCTAAAGGATCAATCAAGGGTGGTCTTGATCGGTACAGTAGGGGAAAGCCCTTTATTGGAAGCACTAGAGCAGAGCGGAAAACTGGATTTTAGTGCGGTGAGAGGGAGATGGGAGGTATTTCACCGACAGGTGATTCAGCGTCCTTTTCCCGGGGTCGAAGAAGCTTTGGTCATTGCCGGAAGTGATCCTCGAGGTACCGTTTTTGGTGTTTATGATCTCTCTGAGCAGATTGGTGTCAGCCCGTGGACCTGGTGGGCAGATGTTCCCGTGAAGCGGCAAGAAACATTGTATGTCGCCCCAGCGCCCCTTACCAGTGAGGAACCATCGGTCAAGTACCGCGGGATTTTTCTAAATGATGAAGATTGGGGCCTGCAGCCCTGGGCAGCGAAGACCTTTGAGCCGGAGACCGGTGATATTGGGCCAAAAACATATGCAAAGATATTTGAGTTGCTGCTCCGGCTGAAGGCCAACTTTATCTGGCCGGCCATGCATCCGAGTACCAAGGCGTTTTTCCATTATCCGGGGAATGCTGAAATGGCCAAAAATTATGGTATTGTCATCGGGACTTCCCATGCAGAACCCATGCTTCGGAATAATGTCGATGAATGGCATCATGATTCGTTTGGGGATTTTAATTACACCACAAATCGCGAACGGGTATACGACTATTGGGACGAACGGGTAGCCGAGAGCAAGGATATAGCTGCCGTGTATACGGTGGGCATGCGTGGGGTGCATGATAGTGGTATGGAAGGAGCAGGCAGCACCGAAGAAGCAGCAAATATGCTGGAAAACATCATTCAAGATCAACGAGGAATGCTTGAAAAGCATAAAGGAGGCGATGCAGCGGACGTCCCGCAGGCGTTTACCGCTTATAAGGAAGTGTTGGGGATTTATGATGCCGGCATGGATTTGCCGGCAGATATCACCTTGGTATGGCCAGACGATAACTATGGCTATATTCGACGGCTCAGTGATGCCAGCGAGCGGAAACGTGTCGGCGGGGCCGGTGTGTATTACCACGCGTCGTACTGGGGAAGGCCGCATGATTATTTGTGGTTGAGTTCTACCCATCCGGCCTTGATCCGAGAGGAAATGATGAAGGCATACCAATTGGAGGCCAAAAATATCTGGGTGCTCAACGTGGGAGATATCAAGCCTTCGGAATATAATATTCAGCTGTTTTTGGATATGGCCTATGATGCTCCCGCCTTCAAACAGCCCGAACATGTCCAAGAGCATATGAAGGAGTGGTATCGGGGAATTTTCGGGGCGCATGGAGCGGCCATTGGGAAGGCCATGTGGAGGTATTACCAGTTGGCCTTTGAGCGGAAACCGGAATTTATGGGTTGGAGCCAGACAGAGCCTACGACTCCCATCCATGAGAGTGCATACAGTCCATTTTTGGCAGGAGATGAGGTCGATAAGCGGCTCCAAGCGTACCAGGATTTGGTGTCAGCATTGGAGCAGATCAAGCCCGGAATAGAAGCGGAACAATTTTCTGCTTTTTATCAGCTGGCCTACTATCCGATCAAAGGAGCCTCCCTGATGAATCAGAAATTCCTATACCGGCAAAAAGCCCTGGATTATCAGCAAGAAGGGAGGTTGTCGGCAGCAGATTATGCCAAGAAGGTACATGAAGCTTATGATGATATTGTCAAAGAAACGGCATTTTACAACCAGCAATTGGCAGATGGCAAGTGGAACCATATGATGGATCATGCACCGCGGAGACTGCCTGTTTACCAAGAACCTGAAATGGCAATGGAGGAACTTTCGGCGGGAATACCATCAGTGCAGGTCAGCATGGAGCGCGGAGGAATTGCCGAAGGTAAATTGCCTGTTTTTAATAACCTTACCAAAAGGGAGCATTTCTTTGATCTCTATTTGAGCGGGGAGAAGACCGCTTCTTGGGAGGTGGTGGCGAAGCCGGACTATATTTTACTGGATCATTCGTCAGGGGTGTTGTCCCCGTCCGGTCAGAAGGAGGAAAGGATTTGGGTAAAGGTGGATTGGGCAAACGTCCCTTTTTCTACCGCCCCATTAAACGAAGAAATAAGCATTCAGGTGGATGGCAAGACCATAACCGTACCTGTGGAGTTGACTAATTTCCAGGGAGTAGGAAGTGACCTATTCGTCGCAGACAATGGGCAAGTGGTCATATATGCTGAAAACCATAGCCAACGTAAGGCCAATGGGAAGCAAAACTGGGAAAGGGTAGATGGGCTGGGCCATAGTGGCGCCGTGATGCAGGCTGCTGGGCTGAAACTCCCCAGTGTGGAAAAGGATTTTGGGAGGCAAGCGTCGCTGACGTATGAGTTTTACCTTGATAAGGCAGTTGAGGAGGCCTCTGTAGCAATTATGGCATTGCCGACGCATCCCGTCACAGATGAAAATGGGGTGAAGGTGGGAGTTTCCGTAAATGGTGGTCCGATCCAATTACTGGATTTTCAAACCCACGGCAGGAGTGAAGAATGGAAGCAAAATGTCCTTCGTAACAGGGCGGTCAAGACGGCAAAAGAAATTTCCCTCAAAAATGGAAGGAATACATTGGAGGTGTTTTGGGTGGATCCCGGCGTGCTGTTGGATGTGATCAAGATAAAGGTTCATCCTGAGTTGGAAGAGGGGTACGGCCTCTTGCCTGAAACCAAGCCGTAGGAGACGGAAGGTTCAGGTGTTAGAGGTAGGGGTACAGCGTATCCCACTGCAAGGGCACATGGCGGAGTTGTGCTGGGAGGAAGCTTATGGTTTAGGGAGATGAGGTGCTGGTGTCATGCTCGGCCGTACCTTATGCCCCGAGAGTATGCGATGACTGGGCTGTTAATCCGCGAAGGGTAAATTTGGTCAATTGAAAAGGTAGTCGGCCTTACTTGTTTTGGTGTCGGCGGCATACCCAAGAGGTAAAATAGATCATAAGACCTGCTGAATTAGGATTGCTAAATATTCCAGTAACAAAATTGAAGGAATTCTTATAGTCACAGGTGATTGGATGGGGACGGTAGCAACTGCTGGAAATGTTTCATTTGAAATATTCTATTGAAAAGATGGCGATTTCGGTGCATTTTTAGCTTTTGATATGGCTAGGGTAATGGTGTTGATAAGTCTGTTTTGTGAGTTGGGTATGTGAAGAACAGCAGATCGAGCAGTGTGCACCTTTTGGAAACGATGAATGGCCCGATCAGTGGGGCAAATCCTGCGGGAAATGGAATTGATTTGACGGATTTTTAGGGTTCTCCTAAAAGGTTAATGACAATACTTTGCAAAAAAAGCAATAACTTAAGCGCCAATATTGAAACGAATAAAAACCATTTAACCTATTACACAAAATGACCTTTAACACATTAGACCTAGTTGTCTTTGTGGCCTATTGTCTTTTGATCATCACGATGGGGATCGTCGTGTCAAGGGAGAAGAAGGGCCACGTAAAGGATTCCAAAGATTACTTCTTGGCAAGCAAGGCTTTGCCATGGTGGGCTGTAGGTGCATCCTTGATTGCATCGAATATTTCCGCCGAGCAGTTTATCGGCATGTCTGGTTCGGGCTTTGCTTTGGGATTGGCCATTTCTACTTATGAGTGGATGGCAGCAGCCACACTGCTGGTGGTGGCGATTTTTTTCTTGCCGATTTACCTGAAAGAGGGGATTTATACCATGCCCCAGTTTCTGAACCGGCGATATGACGGTCGCGTAAGAACCGTGATGGCCATTTTCTGGCTACTGATCTATGTATTTGTAAACCTGACCTCTGTCCTATATCTAGGAGCATTGAGCTTGGAGACCATTATGGGGGTGCCATTGACTTATGGCATTATCGGATTGGCTTTGTTTGCGATGGTGTATTCCATCTACGGTGGCCTGAAAGCAGTGGCATGGACCGATGTGGTACAAGTGGTCTTCCTCGTGGCAGGAGGGTTGGCGACGACCTATTTGGCCTTGAGCTTGGTAGGCGACGGAGATGTGTGGGAAGGAATTGGTATTTTAAGAAAAGCCGCGCCTTCTCATTTTAGTATGATCATTGAAAAGGGAGAGATGATGATCCCCGATGGAAGCGGTGGTAGCCGTGATGCCTATTTGGATTTGCCAGGGCTCAGTGTCCTGATCGGTGGGATGTGGATCGTAAACCTCAACTATTGGGGCTGTAACCAGTACATTACCCAGCGTGCCTTGGCGGCAAAAAGCCTTGGTGAAGCCCAAACCGGGATGGTCTTTGCCGGTTTCCTGAAGCTCTTGATGCCGCTGATCGTAGTGATTCCTGGAATTGCCGCGTATGTGATCGTGCAAAAAGGAGCTGATGCCAGCTTTATCGAATCCATGACGGATCCTGTGACGGGATTGGCCAAGTCCGATAGGGCCTATCCTACGTTGTTGCACCTATTGCCTCCGGGCTTGAAAGGATTGGCATTTGCGGCCTTGACTGCGGCAATCGTTTCCTCACTCGCGTCTATGGCCAACAGTACCTCGACAATCTTTACCATTGATATTTATAAGGAGTTTTTCAATAAAAATGTATCAGAAGGGAAACAGGTTACCATCGGTAGGATTACGGCTGTAGTTGCTTTCATTATTGCAGCGATCGTGGCTCCACAGTTACGGCAGCTGGATCAAGCTTTCCAGTATATCCAAGAATATACCGGATTTGTGTCACCAGGAGTTTTTGCCATCTTCATCTTTGGGTTTTTCTGGAAGAAAACCACCTCCAATGCAGCCCTTACAGCTGCTGTGCTGACCATTCCGCTATCTGCGGCATTTAAGGTCATCACGCCAAACTTACCCTTTATCGATCGGATGGGGGTTGTGTTCTTGGTGCTTTCAGTCCTGATTATTGCGATCAGCTTGTATGAAGGCAAAGGGAAAGATAGCAAAAAAGCCATTGAGGTGGACGCTGAATTGTTCTCGACGAGTACTAAATTTAAAGTTGGAGCTGTGCTAATTTGTGGGATACTGGTAGCACTTTATAGTGTGTTCTGGTAACCACCCGTTACAGCACCCGCCTACAAATGGCGTGAAGTGATTCCCCCTGCCTCTGTTGGCAGGTAACGGGAAAGGCCTTCACGCCGTTTTTTTTTGTGGTTTTTCGATTGATGGAGTTGGGAGGTGAAGCGGGGCATTACAAATGCCCGGCTTGTGTGTTCCTCGTTTCCAACGAGGAACAGTATGATTGGAAAGGAGCAAGATTAAGGTAAATGGTTGGTTTTGAGTCAAAATACCCAATTTTGGGTATTGTTTGACGATTTGGAAACCAGTAGTTTAGCGGTAAGGAGGCAAGCGGACAAGCTGATTTCTATTGGCCCAGGGATGCATTATTTAAAATAAACTGATGTTGTGCTTGCCTATTATTTCTTACGTCTCTGAGCTGACTTGGGGCACTTTTGTTACTTGAATGAAAATATACGCCAAGTCATCCTACATCACGCTAAGAAGCGCTGTTAACTAAAAAATTATGGAATTTTTAAATTTTATCAGAGTAATCTCACTAGGCGCCTGCCTGTTGGTAGGTTCAATGTTTATTGTTTTGGTCTTTGCCAAAAAAAGGAATAAGGCAAGGAATCTTGCTATCGCTGGATTGAGTTTGCTGATAATGTATCTGGTCAATATTTCCATGACTTCCTTTCGAAATGCCATTTACCAACCCACTCAAAAGCTTGATCAACTAAGCTTTTTGGCTTATGGAGTGGCCTCAAATGGTGACAAGGGCTGGCTAGGGGTTTATGAGGATGCTACTTGGGAGTTTGGACCATCCTACAGGGAAATAAAGGTCAGCGGGACCTACGTTTTAAAAGGAGATACCATTATCCTAAATGGTGATGAAGGAGATAAGGCAGATAAAAATAGCATGGTATTGATAGCTGGTCAGCTGAGCACCCAGTCCAAGAATGCGAATCTAAACGAATTGAAAATAGCACTAAATAACTTAAACCCATGAAGGCAATCATTATAGTTATGTTGTCCCTACTGGTAGTTTCGTGTAAACAATCTAAAACAGGGGAGAGTCAAATTAAATTAGACGGTAAATATTCCGTGGTGGATTATAGGATGACTCCCGAGTTTATCCATGACACGGTTGGCAGAGATAAGCTAATGGCTATTTTGAAAAGCAGTACGTATAAATTTGACTTTTCTAACAAAAATTCCATCGTGAGGATTGATCCGCAATTTGGAATGGAGTATTTCGGTGATTCTGTTTTTGAATACCGGATAGAACATAAGTTTATCGCCTTGAGAAATCCCGATATGAAAGTGAATGTACCCTTTAGGAATGATAATGGAATAATAAGATTGTTAATAGATCAGAAAGGAATTGAGCATTTTTCGATCATACCGGTGAAGCGGGGCATTACAAATGCCCGGCTCGTGAGTTCCTCGTTGGAAACGAGGAACAGATAGGCCTATGATCGGTAGATGGCTGCTCGGTAGGCGGTGGGGGTGACGCCCTTGATCTCTTTAAACTGCCGGTTAAAATTGGTGATGTTTCGGAAGCCGCATTGGTGAAAAATCTGGGAGATAAAGGTGTTTTTGTCTTTGAGGAGCTTGCAGGCGTGGGCGATGCGGATTTCCTTGAGAAAGCCACTGAAGGATTTTTTGGTGTTCAACTTGAAGAAGCGACGGAAGTTGGAGGTGCTCATCTTGGCAATGGCTGCGACTTCTTCCACCCGGATGTTTTCTTGGAAGTGCTCGAAGGTGTATTCCAGTACTTCATCGATGATGCCCTTGGAATCAAAAGAGTCGATCGGTTCATGGGTAAGTAGGCTGTTTTGGGTATGACTGCTGATCTGATGGAGAATGTCCAGCAAGGTGCTGATATGGGGAAAGCCTTCCACTTCTACCAACCGCTTAATGCTGCCAATGATTTCCTCTTGTCCTGCATAACCTACCGCCATTCCTTGCTTTAGTCGGATAAGCTGCCGCACCTTGGCCATTTCAGGCAACTTCAGGAATGTCTGTCCAAATATCGCTTGGTCAAACTGAATGACCACTACGGTACAAAAAATATCCTTTTGCGCTTTTCGAAACCAATGGGGCACATTGGAGCCGATATAGAACAAGTCGCCCGGCGAGAATTCGCCCACAAAATCCCCAATGATGGCCGTACCATGCCCCTCTTGGATATAAAGAATTTCATTTTCAATGTGCCGGTGCCAAGGGGTTTCGAAGATGGGGGTGCTCATGGTGATGGACACAAAAGACTTGAATTCCTGCCGCGGCAGCTTTTGGACGATGGGTTTCATTTGGGATAAGGTTATGGTTGCGCAAGGTAAGCTCGCTGGAGCAAGTTGCCGACCTGCTCGGTACCGTTGTGTAAAGCTACAAAGTTATACTCTTTGATTATAATTTTAATCGAAGAGTATTATTATTTAATCGAATAATGTAAGTGGAGGCTTGTTTTTTAATCGAAATTTGTTGGTAATAGTTTAAAAGAACATAAACAAACCCAGGATAATACATGCGAAAATTATTCATAGGATATGATATTGGAAGTTCCTCCGTAAAGGCGACACTATTGGATGGCGATACGGGAAAAGTAGTGGCCAGTGATGGTCAGCCCAAAATAGAAATGCCCATTGATTCTCCCCAAAAGGATTGGGCAGAACAAGATCCTCAGATGTGGTGGAAATATGTCATCGAGACGACCCAAGCCATCATCCAGCAAGGAGGAGTAAAGCCAGGTGAGTTGCAAGCGATTGGGATCTCTTATCAAATGCACGGATTGGTGATGGTGGATAAGGAGCAGCAGGTGATCAGGCCATCCATCATCTGGTGCGATAGCCGGGCCGTGGAAACTGGAAACAGTGCCTTTGAGGCACTTGGTAGTGAATTTTGCCTTTCACACCTCCTTAATTCTCCCGGTAATTTTACAGCTTCCAAGCTGAAGTGGGTCAAAGACCACGAACCGGCCAATTATGAGAAAATTCATAAAGTAATGTTGCCAGGTGATTTTATTGCCATGAAACTGACCGGAGAGATTTTCACTTCTGAATCCGGGCTTTCTGAAGGTGTTTTTTGGGATTTTAAGGAAAACCGGGTGAGTCAACCATTGTTGGACCACTATGGTATTGACCGGGAAATACTGGCCACGGCGATCCCTTCATTTGCGGAAGGTGGAAAAGTAAATGCTGCGGCGGCCAAGGTACTTGGGATAGCGGAAGGCATTCCTGTAACGTACAGGGCAGGTGATCAGCCCAATAATGCCTTTTCCTTGAATGTGCTGGAAGCAGGAGAACTGGCCACCACAGCGGGGACTTCAGGGACCGTGTATGGTGTCAGCAGCTCGCCGGTTTATGATCCTCAATCTCGCGTAAATACATTCTTGCACGTCAATCATATGGCGGATAATCCCCATTACGGCGTGTTGCTCTGCGTTAATGGCACCGGAATCCTTAACAGCTGGTTGAAAAAAATGCTGGGAGGTGAATCCATTGACTATGAAGCGATGAACAAGCTGGCGGCTGAAGTACCGGTGGGAGCAGAAGGACTTAGTTTTGTCCCTTTTGGTAACGGGGCCGAGCGGATCATGGAAAACAAGACGGTCGGCGCGCACCTTGCTGGCCTGAATTTGCTTAAGCATGACAAGCGCCATGTGCTCCGGGCTGGACAAGAGGGGATTGTGAGTGCGTTGACCTTTGGGTTTAATATTATGAAAAACATGGGCTTGACGCTGGACACCGTAAAGGCTGGACGGGCCAATATGTTCCTTAGTCCCTTGTTCAGGGAGGCGTTTGTCAACATGAATGAGGTGAACCTTGAATTTTATGATACCGATGGGTCTCAAGGAGCAGCAAGAGGTGCCGGTGTGGGTGCCAAACACTTTGCCAGTCCACAAGAAGCCTTCAATGGCCTGGAGAAGGTGGCTTCATATGTCCCCGAGCCTAAGTTGGTCAGTGCCTATAAAGAAGTGTACCAACAGTGGGAGGAAAGATTAAGAAAGATCCAGTAGTGCTTCTTATCGTTTCCGGTCGTTAAAACCGAAATATGCAATAGAAAATCAGCGCAATCCGCGGGATGAAGCATGTTCATAACACAGTAATCAATAACTAAATAACCAAATATACCATGTCGAAGACCTATTTTCCAGGAATAGAAAAAATCAAGTATGAAGGCAGGGATTCCAAGAATCCATTTGCTTTTAAGTTTTATGACGAAAACAAAGTAGTGGCCGGCAAGACCATGAAAGAGCATTTTAAGTTTGCCATTGCCTACTGGCACTCGTTTAATGCCACAGGAGATGATCCTTTTGGCCCGGGGACAAAGACTTTTGTTTGGGACCAGGCAGAGGATGCCCTTCAGCGGGCCAAAGATAAAATGGATGCTGCTTTCGAATTTATCACCAAAATTGGCGCTCCTTATTATTGTTTCCATGATGTGGATTTGATCGATGAAGGATCCACTATCGAGGAATATGAAAGTCGGATGAAGGCCATCACGGAGTATGCCAAACAAAAACAAGTAGAAACGGGTGTGAAGCTTCTGTGGGGTACGGCCAATGTATTCAGCAATCCTCGCTATATGAACGGAGCCTCCACCAATCCCGATTTTGATGTGGTGTCTTGGGCAGCTACCCAAGTGAAGAATTCCATTGATGCGACCATTGCCCTTGGCGGTGAAAACTACGTGTTTTGGGGTGGCCGTGAAGGGTACATGTCCTTGCTCAATACCGACATGAAGCGTGAAACAGAGCATTTGGCCAAATTCTTGACCATGGCGCGCGATTATGGACGCAAGCAAGGGTTTAAAGGAAATTTCCTGATCGAACCAAAACCCATGGAGCCTACCAAGCACCAGTACGACTATGATTCGGCCACGGTGGTGGGCTTTTTAAGACATTACGGGTTGGACAAGGACTTCAAGCTGAACATTGAGGTGAACCATGCAACGCTGGCCGGCCATACGTTCCAGCACGAACTTCAGGTAGCTGCAGATGCCGGGTTGTTGGGCAGTATTGATGCCAACCGTGGGGATTACCAAAACGGCTGGGATACCGACCAGTTTGCCTTGAATTTACAGGAATTGACCGAGTCGCTGCTGGTGATTCTGGAAGCGGGAGGCCTTCAAGGGGGAGGCGTAAACTTTGACGCGAAGCTGAGAAGAAACTCTACCGATCTGGATGACCTTTTCCATGCCCATATCGGGAGTATGGATGCCTTTGCCAGGGCGTTGCTGATCGCAAACGATATTTTGGAGCAATCCGAATACAAGGCCTTGAGGAAAAAGCGTTACGCTTCCTTTGACGGAGGCAAGGGCAAGGAGTTTGAGGAAGGCAAATTGACTTTGGAAGACTTAAGGGAGCACGCCATTGCCACTGGTGAGCCGGCAAGCACGAGCGGTAAGCAGGAGATGTACGAGAACATTATTAACCAGTATATCTAATTTCAGGTGAAAGCCACGATCAATGCGGTCAAGTTATGGATGAAGAAAACAGGCTGAGTCCTTACCGCAGCACTAGGGCTTGAATGTCCATACAAATGAAAGAGGCTGTCTCAAAATTTTTGAGACAGCCTCTTTTTATGATTATTGACGTTTTGGTCAAGGGTTTCTGCCCTGAACCAAAACGTCTGATTTTTCAATTTTTCATTGCCACGATATAACATCACTTTGTTTTTTCCATCGGTATGATGGTCTGGATGGATCCGTCGGGATTATGCTGGAGTGGAGCCATTTTAATATTTCTCAAGTAATTTTTGCCTGAAATCTGCGTATCATGATAAAAGATGTACCATTGGTCGCCTACTTTTACTATGGAGTGGTGATTGGTCCAACCTTGTACGGGAGCTAAGACGACTCCTTGGTAGGTGAAAGGGCCATAAGGATTGTCTCCCGTGGCATAGGAAATAGTGTGGGTGTCGCCAGTAGAATAAGAGAAGTAGTAGGTGTCGTCGTGCCGATGTACCCATGCTGCTTCGAAGAACCTCCTGTCATGGTCTCCGGCTTTAATAGGTTCACCCGCTTGGTCTAAGATGAGAATGTCTTTTGGCTTTTCGCCAAATTCCAGCATGTCTCCGCTGAGTTTGGCCACTTTTGGAGCAATCGCCGGCTCCTCATCTGCCGGTTCGTCCGCAAAGGGACTGTCGCCAGTGGAGTGGTATTTTCCGGTGCGCCATTTTTGCAATTGACCTCCCCAGATACCGCCCCAATAAATATAATGCGTGCCGTCACGATCTTCAAATACCGCCGGGTCAATGCTGAAACTGCCATTCATGGGCGCAGGTTGCGGTTCGAATGGTCCCGCAGGATCGTCTGACACGGCTACGCCAAGTCTGAAAATATTTTCCTTGTCCTTGGCTGGAAAATAGAGGTAATATTTACCGTTTTTTTCAGCGGCATCCGGAGCCCACATCTGTTTGGTGGCCCATGCCACATCGGCTACGTGGAGAACTTCTCCATGATCCGTGACTTTACCATTTGGGCTGTCCATGGAATAGACATGATAGTCCTTCATGTCGTACTGTGCGCCGGTGTCATCTTCCTGTGCCGAGGAGGGGATGTCATGGGAAGGGTAGATATAAATTTTGTCCTCAAAAACATGTGCTGATGGATCGGCCGTGAAGTGATCGGTGATCAATGGCTGGGAGAGGTAGCTGATCGTATCTTTATGGGTGAAGGAATCTGCCTCCGTAGTGCTTTCGGTGGAGGTTTTGGAACCACACTGGGAAAAGGAAAGCATCGTGGCTCCCATTGCAAAAGTAAATAGGAATCGCTTAAGTGATTTTTTCATAAGGGTTACGTTAGGTTTTATTAAAAATACTAAATAAAAAGAAATTATGAAACTTTCATGATATCGGTTTCATTATGTTTATTTCCAACATAAACCAAAAAAAAGGCGACTCCACTGGGAGTCGCCTTTCTGTTAACGTTACGCTTATCTATCGTTATTTGTCGTTAAAGTGGTAGTAAGCATCACTCCACCTCAACTCGTTTTGGATTCCTCTCAGGGTTGTTTCTTTATCGATATTGACACTTTCGATGCCCGCCATCACCGCAAAGTCATTTAAGTGCTCTGAAGTAAGGTTCTGGCTGAAACAGGTGTGGTGTGCACCACCAGCCAAGATCCAAGCGGCACATCCGGTCTTCATGTCCGGCATAGGCTTCCACATTACCCTTGCCACGGGAAGATTAGGAAGGTCTTTTAGTGGTTTTACAGCTTCTACGTCGTTGACGATGAGTCTGAAACGATTGCCCATGTCTACGATGGAAGCATTCAGTCCATTGCCGCCGGCACCGTTAAATACCAGCCTTACCGGATCTTCTTTTCCTCCAATGCCCAATGGGTGCACTTCGCAGGAGATTTTCTCGGTGGTGAGTGTAGGGTCCACTTCCAACATATGCGATCCCAATACGAGGCTGTTGTTTGGGTCGAAATGGTAGGTGTAGTCCTCCATGAAGGCGTTTCCACCTTCGAGTCCGCTTCCCATAACTTTCATGGCGCGAACCAAGGCTGCTGTTTTCCAGTCTCCTTCACCGGCGTATGCATAGCCGTCTGCCATGAGGCGCTGGGTAGCGATACCTGGTAATTGCTTCATGCCGTAAAGGTCCTCGAAGGTATTGGAGAATCCTTTGAATCCGCCTTCCTCCAAGAATGCACGCATGCCCAATTCGATCTTAGCGGCATCGATGAGGGATTGGCGTTTTGCACCGTTCGCTTGCAGTTCTTCAGAAAGGGTATAAGTGGCTTCATATTCTTCGATAAGTGCCTTCAAGTCACCCTCAGAAACCGCTTCGATTTTGGCTACCAAGTCGCCTACGGCATAGGTGTTTACGGAGAACCCAAACTTCAGCTCGGCTTCTACCTTGTCTCCATCCGTAACGGCTACAAAGCGCATGTTGTCACCAAATCGGGCGAATTTGGCGCCTTGCCAATCGTGCCAGCCACTGGCCGCTCTGGCCCAAACATCGATTTGGGAATGTACTTCCTCATCTTTCCAATGGCCTACGACGACTTTGCGTTTTACTTTCATCCTTGCGGTCATAAAACCAAACTCCCGGTCGCCGTGCGCACTTTGGTTCAAGTTCATGAAATCCATGTCGATGGAATTCCAAGGGATATCTTGATTGTATTGGGTGTGGAGGTGGAGCATAGGCTTTTGAAGGATTTTCAAGCCATTGATCCACATTTTTGCTGGAGAAAAGGTGTGCATCCACGTGATTACCCCGATACAATTAGGGGCGTTATTGGCCTCCTGTATGGCAGCGTAAATTTCCTCCGTGGTCGTAACGATCGGCTTAAAGACCGTCGTTACAGAGATTTTTTCGGATTTATTCAGCTCCTCAGCGATGATTTGGGCATGCTCGGCCACCTGCTGCAAGGCTTCAGGCCCGTACAGGTGTTGGCTACCGGTAATGAACCAAACCTCGTTTTCTTTCAAATTTTTCATATCTCTTTCTTACTTATTATTATTGTTTTCTTACATCCAAAAGAAGTAGTAGAGCAGCCCTACTATTAGGATTATCCCAGCTGCGCCAAGGTTAAACGACGATGTGGTGTTAAATAATACCGGATCGGTGTTAAAGGATTTCGGATCGGCCGTTTCCATTTTTACATTGGTATAGAGAATTGTGCCCAGCATTAAGAAAAGGGCCGCAATCATGAAAATAGACTCTATTCCTACGTGCTCATAGCTGTTGAACAGCGCAAATCCGAGAACGGCACAGATGATGCCCAAAATGATAAAGAAATAGCTGGATGCCACTGTTTTGGCGGCCTGCTTGTTTGTTTTATAATCAGGGTTCGCAAATTTCTTTTTCTCTGCAAAACTAATGAGCGATGCAATAAAGCAAAGAATGATAAATACATAACCCATTCGCAGCAAGAAGGGCATTTCTGGGTAGAATATTTTAAAGACAATTCCTGCTGGGATGGTCGCTATGGCCGTCCACAGTGCCGCACTGGCGGTAGCTTGTCGCCAGATAAGTCCCATGCCAAATACAACTACCACTCCAGGGTAAATGTACCCGGTGTATTCTTGGATATATTGGAATACTTGGTCAAGCGAGGCCAATTGTGGAGCGACGATCATGGCGATGGCCAATGCGACTACCGCTACGATTCGGCCGGTTCTTACCAGTTGGTGGTTATTGGCGTTTGGCTTAAAATACACTTTGTAAATGTCCATCGTGAAGATGGTGGAGGTACTGTTGATCATGGATGCCAAGGATGAAACGATGGCAGCGGCCAGTGCCGCAAAGGCCAGTCCTCTGATCCCGTTCGGGATAAAGTTTCTTAACAGCCACGGATAGGCTTCATCGGATTTTTGAATGGTACCGATATGCTCCACAGGCATGTTCAAAATGGCAGCAAGCTGCTCTGGACTGTAATCGTTAATCAAGACATATGCTGCAATGCCCGGGATGACCACGATGATCGGCATCAACAGTTTCAGGTAGCCAGCAAATAGAAGGCCTTTTTTGGCTTCTTCAATGCTTTTAGCAGCCAATCCCTTTTGGATGATGTATTGATTAAAGCCCCAATAGCCCAAGTTGGTCAGCCACATGCCGCCTAAAATTACAGCAAGGCCCGGGAGGTCTTGGAAGGCATCTCGGGATCCGCCGAGCCCATCGGGCACCATGACTCGCCCTTGCGGCATGATCATGACAAAGTGGTCTTTGGCATCATTGTATAGGTTGCTCATACCGGCAAAAATACCATCACCCATGCCCACGGCATCTAAGGCCAGGAACGTGGTGATCAATCCACCAGCGACCAAGATGATGACTTGTACCACATCCGTCCAAGCGACGGCTTCCAGTCCCCCATAAATGGAATAGATCCCGGAGAAAATCAATAGGCCAATGATCCCATACTGAAGCGGGATGCCCATGATCTTGTCCAAGGCCAGTGCTCCAAGGTAACTTACCGACGTAAGGTTTACAAATACATACACCAACAGCCAGAATACGGCAAAGGCGGTACTCACGCCTTTGTTAAAACGTTCGCTCAAGAATTGTGGCATGGTATAAACGCCATGCTTGAGGAAGATCGGAAGGAAATACTTGGCTACGATGATCAGGGCAATGGCTGCAATCCACTCATAAGCTGAAATGCCCAGTCCAATGGCGAAGCCTGATCCTGAAGTGCCAATAAAATGCTCCGCAGAGATATTGGCTGCCAACAGGGAGGCACCGACGGCCCACCAAGTGAGTGATTTGTCTGCCAGGAAGTACTCCTGTGCCGTTTTTTCCAAGCCTTTTTTGGTCCTGGAAACCCAGAGGCCTACCGATACGATGGCCAGCGCGTAAACAATGAAAATGACATAATCCAATGTCGAGAATCCTGCACTCATAATTTGATATTGAGGGTTTATGTTGACTAAACTGCCTTTGCAGTGTTCGCATAACTTGATTTAAGTGTCATATTTACACCTAAAAAATCAGAAAAAAAAATAATGAGTAAAAAATTACTCATTTGCCGTGGGGATTTCATTTCTGGGAATAAAATTCAACACCGTTTGAAACTGATTTTTATATTTACTTTCATCAATACTGTAGTAGAAAGCTCCTTTCTTCGAACTGGTCTTATCTTTATCCTTTTCTTTTATTAGCATATTGGTAGAAAGGACTTTTCTGGTGAAATTCCTTTTGTCGATTTTGGTTTCATAAAGGCTTTCGTACATGGCCTGAAGATGAGGAAGGGTGAATTTTTTTGGCAAAAGCTCAAACAGAATGGGATGAAGGGCTGCTTTGTACCGCAAGCGGCTCTTGGCCATCTCCACCATTTCCTCATGGTCAAATATCAGGTGCGGCAACTCATTCATGGAAAACCAATGGGCATGAAATTTATCACTGATTTGCTGTTCGTATTTGTGGATGTCGATTAAAGCCACATAGGCCACTGCGATCGTACGCTCCACAGGGTCCCGATCAGGTCTACTAAAGGTGTGCATTTGCTCCATATAGACATCTTCCAGCCCGGTCAGCTTCTTCAAAATCCTATTGGCAGCCTGATCCAGGGATTCGGTAGACTGAAGGAATCCTCCCATCAAACTCCACTTCTCCTTTTCAGGAGCGAAGCCGCGCTGGATAAGCAATAGTTTGTAATCGGAGCCATCGAAGCCAAAAATAATACAGTCAATGGCAGTGAGGATTCTGGTCTGGTTGGAATACTGGATCATGCTTTACAATTAGTAATAGGTCTATTTGGGAGTAGAAAGCGTAAAAGTGTGCTTTTTACATTAATTTTGATTGGGGATCATAAAACTAACTATATTTTTTAGTATTTGCCAAATATCGCCTTTTATTAGTGCTCGTCATTGACTTCTACCCAGTAACCATTGGGGTCTTGGATGTAAATTTGCCGAATTCCGTCAGGGCGGATATTGATTTTGCCCTTTTCCCCAGGCCAATCTTCGAAAGGGATGTTGTGGTTCTTCAATTTTTCGATAAATCCGTCCAAGTCTTCCATGCTGAAACAAAGATGGTTGATTTTATTGATGGTAGGGGTTTCCCAAGGCTGCTGCTCGATCAAGTGAAGCTGACTGTCACCGATATTGTACCAGACATGCAATCCATCCTTAAAAGGTTCTTCAATTTCTTCAAGGGCCAAAAAGTCGCCATAAAATTCGGCACTGGCTTTTAGGTCCTGGACATAAACAGCAATGTGGTTCAATTTGGTTTGGCTATAGGTACTCATACTTAAGCAGAATAGTAAAATGGTAAGCGTGATAAATGATTTTTTCATGTTATTTTGGGGATAGGCTGGACAAAAATAAGAAAAAGCGGGGATGTGCCCCGCTTTTTTTGATTATTCCGTGGTTGCCGTTTCACTGGAAAAGGCAAGTTGCTCTGCTTCTTCAAAGAGCTTGATTCCTTGTTGGTAAATCTCATTGATATCATTGATGACTTTGTAGAATGCATTGTCATCATAAATATTTCGTCCCATATGGGCTTTTAGGAGTATCTTAAGGTAAGCCTTGGATTTTTCATAATCCTTTTCGTCAAACTTCACCTTGTTCTTGTCTCCAATAGCGATAAGCTTTTTCAGTGACTTGTCGGAAAATGTGAAATCATTATAATATTCCTCAAAGCTCATGTTTTCGAATTGGCTCTTATTGTCCTCAAGGTAATCCATGATGAATTCCCGATGGGAATCCGAGCTGAACAGTCGGCCTACATAGCTGCTGCTCATCGTGGTATCCATAGGGACGAAATAGTCCGGCATGATGCCGCCGCCGCCGTAAACGGTTCTTCCTTTTACCGTTTGGTACTTTAAGGAGTCATTGAAATGGATGCTATCGGCGCTGAAAAACTCTCCGTGCTCATACCGGTTGATCCAGTCCATATTGTATTCGTTTTGATCATCTCCATACGGTTTCTGGATGGAGCGACCGGATGGCGTGTAGTACCGGGCGATGGTCAGGCGCAGTTCAGCACCATCGGATAGGTCTATGGGCATTTGGACCAATCCTTTTCCAAACGACCTTCTCCCGACGATCAATGCGCGATCATTGTCCTGAAGGGCGCCTGCCACGATTTCCGAAGCTGAAGCACTGCCTTCATTGATTAGTACCACTACTGAGCCATCTTCAAATTCTCCCGGCCGCATCGCAAAAGCCTTCTGGTTATAGCGGCTGACTTTTCCTTGCTGACTTACGATCATGGCGTTGTCCGCCAGGATTTCATCGGCGATGTTGATGGCTGCACCCATGTAGCCTCCAGGGTTGCCTTGCAGGTCTAGGACGAGCTTGCTCATCCCCTCAGCTTTTAATTTTTCGACGGCTTCTTTGAATTCATCGTAGGTAGTGGCCGCGAAGCGTGTGATTTTGATGTATCCCGTGTCATCATTGATCATGTAAGAAGCATTGATGCTGTATTGGGGGATTTTATCCCTGGTGATCGCATAATCGATCAGCTCCTTATGGTTTTTCCTTTTGATGCCTACGTTGACCACCGAGCCTTTTGGCCCCCTTAGCAGGTCAAAGACATCACGGTTGGTGACTCCGGTACCGGCTACGGTTTCTCCGTCTACTTTGATGATCTGGTCTCCGGACTGGATGCCTAGTTTTTCGGATGGTCCTCCAGTGAGAGGGGCCACTACATAAATGGTATCCCTGAGAATGCCAAACTCGACACCAATGCCATCAAACTCTCCATCCAGCTGGCTTTGGGCAAGCTGAGCGTCTTCAGCAGGAATATAGCTGGAGTGAGGGTCAAGTTCTTCTAGCATTTTCTCAATGCCATGTTCCACCAGTTTGGTGGTATTGACGGTATCCACATAGTCCCTGTCGATATAGGTGATGATTTCCTGTAACTTGTAGAGCGCTGCTTTCAGGTCGTTCTGATCCGTTTTGGGCTCCGCAAAGGTGGCGCCGATCCAAATGCCCGCCGATATGGCCAAGGCAAGGATGATGGGTAGCCTGATTTGCGATTTGGTGTTTTTTGATGGTTTCACATCAGGTTGTGAAGTGTTTTTTTCTTCGCTCACGATATCCTCTTTTATGATTTTAGAAAAGGTTCAGTCTGTGACTGATCTCCAAATATACAATTTAACATGATTTTCCACTATTTCGTTTTAATAAACGCAAGAAAATCAATTTAGGTAAGATCAATTCCTTATTTTAGCTGAAAAAATTTTACTTTTGTGGTTACATGTCAGGTAATTCTCACATACAAAAACGCTCAATTGAGGAACTAGTTCAGGAGAACTATGTCTTTGCAGGTGTTTTACACTATTTCGGGATCAGTTTTTACAAATATGAGCAGCAGTCTCTTGGAGAAGTGTGCCGAAAGTTTAGGGTAAACCCTGAGCAACTTATCAGTGAGCTTGAAGTTTGGGCATGGCGAAAGGAACCTAGCCAAGATGAGCTCTATCTGCGGCCAATTGAAGTGTTGGTGGAATACCTGAAGAACAAGCACCATTTTTTCTTACGGCATCAATTGCCCTTCCTTTCCAATATCATCTCGGGCGTGAAATTACCGTCAAAGTATGCAGGGTTGTTGGCCGATTTGCGCTTGATGTTTCCGCTTTTTGTGGATGATTTCATCCATCACATTCATGAAGAGGAAAGTACCGTTTTCAATACCATCAAAAAGTTACAGGGGATAGAGAAAGGCCATTACCGATTAGAAGAAGCGATCAAGATCCTTGACAGGCCTTCCATTTTGGGAATGGCCCATGACCACGAGGCTCATGATGATGAGATGGAAGGTATTCGAAAACTCACCAACGGGTATCAACTAACCGAAGAAGCGCCCACTGCCATCAAGGTTTTGTACCATGAACTCCAAGGGTTTGAAAAGGAACTGATTATCCATGCCAGAATCGAGAATGACCTGCTTTTTCCCAAAGCTGTGGAACTGGAGAAGGAAGTCAAGCGCAAAATTATCAATACCATAAAAATGAATTGAATGGGAAGGGTTTTAGCGATTGATTTGGGAACAAAAAGGACAGGATTAGCCGTTACTGACATATTGAAGATTACGGCCAACCCGTTGGAAACCATCCGTACCATGGACTTGGACAAATACCTTAAGGATTACGTCCAAAAAGAACCTGTGGAGGCGATAGTGGTAGGGTATCCAAAATCGATGGATGGCAGTGATACCAACATGACCCAACCTGCCATTCGGTTGAAGGACCGGTTGTCGAAGGCTTATCCTGATTTAAAGATAGTGCTGGTAGATGAGCGGTTTACTTCAAAAATGGCCATGCAGAGCATGATTACGATGGGGAGCAAGAAGAAAGATAGAAGAGAAAAGGCGGGCAACCTGGATAAAATCAGTGCTGCCATCATACTACAAACTTATTTAGACCAACTATGATATATCCGATTATAGCATACGGAAATCCCATATTGAAAAGAGAAGCAGCGGAGATCAACGAAGGGGAGGACATCAATGAACTTATCTCTGATATGTTCGATACGATGGACAATGCCAATGGCGTTGGATTGGCAGCTCCTCAGATCAACAAAGGCATCCGCCTGTTTGTGATCGACAGTTCGCTTATGCTGGACGAGGACAGTGAGGAGAAGGGATTCCGAAAGGTATTTATTAATCCCATTATTCTGGATGAATATGGCGATGATTACGGCTTTGAAGAAGGATGTCTCAGCATTCCGGATGTCAGGGCCGAAATTACCCGTCCTGAAACCTTGACGATAGAATACTTTGATGAAAACTGGAACCTGAAGGAAGAGGAGTTTTCAGGAATGACTGCCCGGGTGATTCAGCATGAGTATGATCATTTGGAGGGCATTCTTTTTGTAGATTATATCAAAGGGCTCAAAAAGCGATTGGTTAAAAGTAAGCTGATCGATGTGAGCAAGGGGAAAATTCCCACGGACTACAGCATGATTTATCCCACGAGATAGTATTACGAAACATGAAATGTAGGTTTGAGGCCTGCTTTTTTTTTACCTAGTTTGTGGTTATGGAAGACCTGACAGTAGCACTTATCCAAACAGACCTGTATTGGCAGGACCGGGAAGCGAATTTGGCCATGCTGGAAGAAAAAATCTGGCCGCTAAAGGGAAAGGTAGACCTCATCGTTTTGCCGGAAATGTTTCCTACGGGCTTTTCTATGGAGGCCGAAAAGCTGGCAGAGCCGATGAACTTTACCACTATCAAATGGCTGCTGCAAATGGCTTCCCAGACCAAAGCCGTCGTGACGGGGAGTGTGATCATCAAGGAAGGAAAGCAATATTTTAATCGTCTCCTTTGGGTATCCCCCGAAGGTGAAATTGCATTTTACGATAAGCGTCACCTTTTTAGAATGGCTGATGAAGACCACCATTACAGCATGGGAAAGCAGCGAAAGGTCTTTTCGCTTAAGGGGTGGAAGATTCTTCCTCAGGTGTGTTATGACCTCAGGTTTCCTGTATGGTCCCGGAATACCTCCGATGAAGATGGCCAAATGGACTATGATTTGGCATTTTATATTGCTTCTTGGCCTGCTGCAAGAGATAGCGCCTGGGATGTGCTACTAAAAGCAAGGGCCGTCGAAAACCTATGTTATACGATCGGCGTAAACCGCATCGGAGAAGATGGAAACGGGATTGCCTATTCAGGGCATTCCGGAGCCTATGATTTTAAAGGGGGAACCTTGGCTTTTTCGAGTGAAGAGGAAGCGGTAATGGTCCTTTCCCTCGATGCGGAAGCCCTGGTCCGTTACCGGGAAAAATTCCCCGCTTGGATGGATGCAGATCGGTTTGAAATAAAACCAAGGAAGTGATCATAGGCAGCCTTTCCGGGGTTGGAGAGGAGGAATGTTGGACAAGCCACCGCCCTTCCATCGATCGGAATTACATCTCCAAATCGCTTCAATCTACAGGACGGAAGGATTTATTCTACCACCAATTTTTTGGTGCTCTCGGTGCCGGTGTCTGAGATAAACTGTACAAAATAAAGCCCACTGGCCAAGGTTCTAACATCCATTTCAGCGCGAACATTTGCATTTACCCGGAACGATTCCACGAGGATTTGGCCCAGCGAATTGACCACCCTTACCATTCCACTTGCATTGCTGATCAAATAGACCGGGCCATTGCTGGGGTTTGGATAAAGGTTGACCTGTAGCTGTCCGTCTACTGGAGGAGCGGTGCCGTTAGAAATGTCTTCCAACAGCTGCAGTCCACCTCCATTATTTCCCATCAGCAAATGAGTCTTGTTCCCAAAAGCTTCAGGAATGGAAGCAATCCACGTATTGCGCCCCAGCCGGGTGGTGCTCATCGTGCCGTTTGGCAATGTCAAGAGGGCAGTTTCTGGATTGTTGGAATTGATAAAGTCAGGAAGGTACATCAGGATGCCTCGTTGGTCTACGGCATATAAGTCCAACGTTCCATTTGCAGGAGTGGATTTGACCGCCAGGTTTCGGCGGGAGGGATTGTCAGAAAAGCCCAGAAAATCTTCGTTCAGCAATTCAAAGGTCGGAACATCTTCCAGTAGTACCCTGTATCGCAGCAATTCGCCTGTTTGGCGGGCCAATAACATAAAATCCTCACCATTGTACTGATAAAAATCAAAATGGTCATTTGCCCGGAGGCTGATGTTGGGGATGCTGACAGGGGACAGTTCATCCGCTGATGATCCCTGATTTCCAAACAGGAGTATTCTGGTCAAGACAAAATCCTCAATGCTTACCCCGGAGATAAAAACAAGTGCTTTCTGATGGCTCGTGGTGTATTCTGTATATTGAAGGTCCGTCAGGCCGAGGGAAGAAAGGGCCAAATAATCAGGGGTAGAGAGCTGTAAGAATTCATTGTTCCAGGTATAAAGAAATGCCTGTCCTACGGGGTTTCCATCTTTGATAGTGTTGGCAGTAACGACGAGTTGGCCTGCAGCATTATTGCCCTTAAAAAAGGGTCGGCTGTTTTCTCCCAAATCAATCATGTCTTCTTGCAAAAATGCGGAGGTATGATCCGCTGAATTACTGTTTTCAGGACGTTTATGAATGCTTTGAGAAAAGTCTATTCCTGCGGTAAGGGTGGTTTGTGAACTGTTTAAGGAGACCAAGAGGTCATTTTCGAGAAGTTGGCCGACCTGAAAGATGGGGAATTCCGGAAGCTTCCCAAAACCCGGTAATGTGGTGCTATACTCGGTAAACAGCGGCTCTGTGTTGCTGCCTTTATTAGGGAGGTAATAGAGGGAGTTGCATTCATCCTGTCCCATTAGCAAGTCTAAAACGCCGTCGTTATTGAAATCCTTTAGAAGGATGCTATGCCCTCCAGAGTGCTGGATGGAGTTGTTTTCTTGACTGGGAGGAAGTTTTCTGGAAATCACGTCGCCGTCGCAAGTACGTCCGAAGGAAAAGTTTCCGCACCCGCAAAACTCAAAATTCCCCCAGCGAACCTTTGCACTGGCAAAACCATCAATGCCGGCAACGCCGTTACGCTCCACACTGGTGTTTTGATAGTACTCCAGGTAATCCCCTGCTGCAAAATTAAAAGTCACCACATCCAGGTCTCCATCACCGTCCAAATCCTGAATGGCCGGGACATCCAAGTTGTTGGCTTGGAAGTTGGAGCCGTTTTCCAGCTTTAGAAAGTTTTCAGCTACTTCCCATGAAGGGTGAGATTGCCCTTGGGGGGTAGTATTGCGATAGGCTTTTATCCCGAAAGGGGTACTGGTAAAAAGATCTTTTTTCCCATCACCATCAAAATCTGCCAAGACCAAAAAACCACTGACATCATCCGGGAAATAATGGGGCATGTAAGGAAGGTAGGTGAATTGATCATCTTGCTGTGCAAACACTTTGATGTTTCGGGCGTTGATGTCCCATATGACCAGTTCTTCACGACCATCGCCATTGACATCAAAAGGTTGGATTTGTGCGGCATTGAGGCCTCCAGCAAATGCCATGGGCAGGATCTTTCCGTTTTGGCTTACCTCTTTTTCTGCAAATCGGTAGGCTTTTTGGCCCAGGCTGGAAAAAGTAATGCACAAAAAAACAAATGGTAAAAGGTGTTTCATCAATAGGTGAAGATTTTCATTCAAAGCAAAGATGTAGAAACTTTAGTTTTCGTCTAAAATTAAACGAACAATCTTGCATAAAGATGTATGGGAATCGTTTATTTTGAGTGAACGTAATATCCCAATGGCTGGAGAGGAAAAAATATCCTGGGATTTGCAGTGGAGGGACTGTTCCACTTGTTTTGTCATAAAATAGTTATCGCATATTACACAAATGACTAGCATAGAATCTTTATATACCGTTTACAAGCAATCGACCGGGGTAAGTACCGATACCCGAAAAATAGAAAAGGGAAATCTCTTTTTTGCACTGAAAGGCCCAAACTTCAATGCCAATTCCTTTGCGGCAAAGGCGTTGGATATGGGAGCTTCAGCCGTGGTGATCGATGAGGAGGAGTTTGCTGTAGCAGGAGATGCCCGCTATGTGCTCGTTGACGATGTGCTTGTTGCCCTGCAGCAGCTTGCCAATCACCATCGCAAACAGCTGGACATTCCCTTTTTGGCCATCACGGGCTCCAATGGTAAGACCACTACCAAAGAGTTGATAAATGCCGTCTTGGCCAAAAAGTACAAGACGTACGCCACGGTGGGAAATCTCAATAACCATATTGGTGTGCCGTTGACCCTGCTGGCGATGGATGAAACCACGGAAATCGGCATCGTGGAAATGGGAGCCAATAAGATCGGAGACATTGCAGCGCTTTGTGAGATTGCGGAGCCTACGCACGGGTTGATCACCAATATCGGAAGGGCTCATTTGGAAGGCTTTGGTGGGTTTGAAGGAGTGCTTCGCGCCAAGACAGAGCTGTACCAGTTTTTGATTAGTCATAAGGGGAAAATCTTCGTCAATAGCCAAAATCAAGTGCTGGCCAATATGATAAAGCGAATGGATGATCCCATTACCTATCCCTCCAAAGGTGATTTTTACCATTGTGAGTTGGTAGCGGCCAATCCGTTTGTGACCTTCAAGCTGGCCAAAGGAAGCATTCATGAGACCAAAATGCTGGGAGGGTATAATTTCGAGAACATTGCCACTGCGCTGACTGTAGGGGTGTTTTTCGGGGTGGAGGAAAATATCGCTGCCACTGCCATTTGTGCCTATACCCCTGGAAATATGCGGTCCCAGTTGATCGAAAAGCGCAGTAACCTTATCGTGCTGGATGCTTACAATGCCAATCCCAGTAGCATGGAACAGGCCATCAGGACTTTTGGGAAAATGACAGGCAAGCCCCATAAAATGGTCATTTTAGGAGATATGTATGAATTGGGCGATAATACTGTCGAGGAACATAAAAAACTCGGCGAATGGGTGAGTGAATATGATATCGAAAAAGTATGCTTTACAGGAGAGCTTACGCAAAGTGCCCTGCTGAAAGCCCCTCGGGCGCTCTATTTTCCGGATCCCTTTAGTCTCCGCAATTGGCTGGCAGACTCCAAACTGGAAGATCACCTCATCCTTATCAAAGGCAGCCGGGGAATGAAATTAGAAGGGTTGGTGGAGTTTATTTAAACCCGAAATATGCCATAGAAAATCTATTACGGTCTGAAATTGCTTCAAAATCAGTCGCTTCGCTGCTGTTTTCGACTTCACCGTAGCGATGCTATATCTCCGTCTCCAAACGACCTGATTTTCTTGCAGTTTCAGCCCTCATTACGAATTCTATTGCATCATCCGGGTTAAAGCTCAGGCTAATTTTATAGAACATGGAGAAACTCCAACTGCTCACCTGCTAAAAAGTCCCCGTCCCGCTGAGGAAGTAGGAGAAATCCATCGGTTTCCGTTAAGCTGAACAGGTCGCCCGAGCCGTTATGGTTAAAAGGCAGGGCCTGGCCGGTTTGCGGGTCAAGTCGGACAGATAAGAAGCGAGATAAGTTAGGATTGCCAGGGACTTTTTCTCCCAGTGCTTTTACTTCCAAACGAATCGGATTCCCCAGCGAGGCATGGAGCCATTGCTGAAAATAGAACAAATGATTTACATAAGTGGAAACGGGGTTTCCAGGGTAAGCAAAGATTTTGGTGGATTGTTTGTCGTGATGACCAAACCAAAATGGTTTTCCCGGTCGCTGAGCCACTCGGTGAAACAGCTTTTTCACACCCAAGTCATCCAAAACGGCCGGGATATGGTCAAATTTCCCTTTGGAGACACCGCCGCTTAACAGCAGCACATCAAACTCCTCAATCAATTTGGACAGCGTTTTTTGCAATGCTTCCTTGTCATCATTGATGTGGTACATTTCCCCGTGAATGCCTTGCTGGGCCAAGGCGGCACAAAGGGAATGGACATTGGATTTTCTGATCTGATGGGGAAGTGGGGCCTGATCCACGTCGACCAGCTCGTCACCAGTGGAAACGATGGCCACCGAGGGGAGTTTGGCCACTGAGACGGTGGTCTTTCCTACGGTAGCCAAAATGCCGATGTCCGCAGCGGTAAGTAATTTTCCTTTGGAAATGATTTTTTCACCTTTCATGGAATCACTGCCACGATAGTGGACATAGCGCTTGGCTGCTTTTTCCAGCTGAATATGGGCATTCCCGTCCTTTATTTCAATTTCCTCATAAGGAATGATGGTGTCCGCACCAGCAGGTAAAATGGCCCCTGTCATGACCTCCAGGCAGTGATCAGGACCCAATAGTTCCATTTTGGGAGCTCCTGCAGCTTGGATGCCTTGGATGGCATAGGACGATTGGAAAGGGTTTTCGATATGGCCCAATTGGATGGCAATCCCGTCCATCATTACCCGGTCAAAAGGAGGCGCATCCCGGTCGGTAAAGATATCTTCTGCCAAATGGCGCCCAATCGACTTGGAAAGCGTTATTTCTTCGGTGCCATAAGCATGTCGTTGATCGAGCACCGCCTGTAGCGCTTCGTTAATGGTAATCATGGATGGAAAGTGGTTTGTTTTAAAGTAATTGAAAAAAGGTAAGAAGGATAATGGTTTAATTCATTACTTCCAATCCTCGGCCTCCAAGGCATTCATGCCTCCTTCCAGGTTATAGATGATTTGTTCCGGGTGAAGCGACTGGAGCAATTGAGCGGCTTGAAGGCTTCTTTTGCCGGACTGGCAGATCAGGATTACCGGTGCTTTTTCGTTGATCTCCTGGTGCCTTTCTGTCAATTGGGACAAAGGAATATTTTGAGCACTGTCCAGATGGCCACTGTCAAATTCCCCTTCATTCCTTACATCGATGATCTGATGCTGGCTATCGCCTTCCCGTTTACTCCAAAACTCCTCGCAGGTTAAGCTGGTTACCGGCAGATCGGTGCTGCACATGGGTTGGCCATAATTCTCTTGGAGTTTTCTGATGGATTGGTTTTCGGGAACGGAGGTCAGTCCTACTTTTAGATGCGTTTGGGCCAACGTGTCAATGATCAGTAGTTTTCCCGCCAAGGGTTCACCGATTCCCGTGAGTACTTTAACCGCTTCCAGGGCCTGATAGGTACCGATCAGGCCAGGCAAGATGCCCAGCACGCCGTTTTCGTCACAGTTCAGGATGGCTGAAGGATCGCCCACTTCAGGAAACAAACAACGGTAAGTGGGGCCGTTTTGGTAATTCATGACACTTACTTGCCCCTCAAATTCATGCAGGGCACCGTATATGAATGGTTTGTCCAACATAACACAGGCATCATTTACCAAATAGCGCGTGCCAAAATTATCCGAGGCATCTACAATGAGGTCATAGTCTGCCAATTCCTGCAAGGCATTTACAGGTGTCAAAAATTCACGGACATTGATGAAGCGGGTGGAGGGGTTCTGTCTCCTGAGATATTGGATGAGCACATCGGTCTTGTGTTTTCCTACATCCTCCGGAGTGAAGAGGGTCTGCCGCGCCAGGTTACTTTCAGCTACGGTATCTTGATCCATAATGGCCAATGTACCCACACCGACTCCGTTGAGGTATTGGGCGACGGGTGTCCCCAGGCCTCCCGCACCGATGATCAGTACACTGGATGAAGCCAGCTTGTCTTGGGATTGCTTCCCAAAACTTTTCAGACGGATTTGCTTTTGATAGCGTGTTTCGTTCATTGCTAGTGTTCTCCTATTCGTGATTTTGCCATTTCATAATCTTCCGGGAAATTGGCATTGAAAAGCTCCAGATCATTCTCTGGATAGATGAGGTGTACATCTGAGTTGATGAGGAATTTTCTGGGGCAGCTTTTTCCCGATTCATTCATAAACTTCTTGGCCTCGATCAGTCCTTTAGGTTCCCATATTCCGATCAGGGGCTCTGGAAGTTTGGACTCATGTGTGGCGTATACGGTGGCATGCTTCTGAGGTTGCCGTTGTTTTACCAGTGCCCGAAGGCTTTCTTCGTGAATGTGGGGAAGGTCTACGGCTACGACCAGCCATGCCTTGTCCGGATATTGGTGGTGTGCGGAGAGGATGCCATTTAGGGGACCTTTAAACTGATCTTCGTCCAGTACATAGTTCAGTCCTGAATTGATGATGTTTTCCTGATCCGCCCTGCAGCTCACAAAAGTCTTTGGGCAGAGTTCCCTGAGGGTGTGATAAAGATAAGACCGGTGGTTGGTTCGGTAGTATTGAAGTTCTCCTTTATCTTGTCCCATTCGGCTGCTTTTGCCACCTGCCAATACAAGTCCGTAAAGGTTATCTGTTGAATGCATTTTTTCCTCCTTCTTTGGCCATTAGTTTCGTTTCAGTAATGTTGATGTCGTGGGTTAGCGCCTTGCACATATCATAAATGGTCAGTGCTGCGACACTGGCAGCTGTTAAAGCTTCCATTTCCACGCCGGTTTTTCCTTCGCATTTTACCGTAGCGGTGATGTTCAGCTGATGATCACCGGGGGCGATGTCCAGCTGTATTTTGCTCAAAGCCAACGGGTGGCACAGCGGGATCAAATCCGAAGTCTTTTTTGCGGCCATGGTGCCTGCGATGATGGCGGTTTGGATGATGCTGCCTTTTTTGCCCAGGAAGTTGTCCTTGGAAAGCTGATCAAATACCGCCTTTGGAAAAGTAACGACCGATTGGGCCGTGGCAGTTCGTTTCGTGACGGATTTTTCGGAAACATCTACCATTTTGGCATTTCCATCGCTGTCGACATGAGAGAGTTTTTGGTCTTTCATCCTCCGATTAAGGTCATTGATTTTTTGGTTTCGGATTGGTTTTCGGCTTCAAAGCCATCTTTGTGCCGGGCTTGCATGGCCGTAAAAATACTGAATTTTAGGCCGTTGATGTGATTGCTTTCGCGCAGGAGAGCCCGCAGGTCAATTGTCTCTGTGGAATAGAGACAAGTTTGCATTTCTCCTTTGGCGGTAACCCTTACCCGGTTACAGGTGCCACAAAACGTTCTTGAATAAGAGGGGATCACGCCAAACGTTCCCTTGCTTCCTTCGCGTTGGTAGTTTAAGGAAGTGGAGCTCGCTGGGGCTGGCAGCTTTTGAATGGGCCCAAAATGCTCCTTGATATGTTCCAATATGGCGATGTAATCCCATTTTAAGGAAACCGGCTCACTGGTCTGGCCATTAAAAGGCATCTCTTCCAGAAACCGTACCGAGATGGGGTGATCTTGGACGTACTTTACAAAAGGAATGATGTCTTCGGTGTTTTTGCCATCCATGATTACACAGTTGAGCTTTACATCAAAACCCTCCTCCATCATCCGCTGGATATTGGCCATGACGGTGTCGTACTGATCCCTTCTGGTAATCTCATTAAAGCGGGCTTTGTCCAAGCTGTCAAAACTGATGTTGATTTTGGTGATGCCCAGCTGTTTGAGGTGCAGGATATGAGGGCCAATCAAGGTGGCGTTGGTGGTAATGGAGATTTCCTCCAGGCCTTCCAGACCGGAGAGCTTTTCCAGAAAATCCATTAGTCCTTTGCGGACAAATGGTTCACCACCGGTGATGCGGATTTTATCCACCCCCATCGCTACAAAAGTCTGTGAGAGCAGCCACAATTCGTCCCAGCTCAGCAGTTCTTTTTTATGGGCAAACTGAACCCCCTCTTCGGGCATGCAGTACTGACAGCGTAAGTTACAATTGTCTGTGACTGCAAGCCTCAGGTAGTTGATTGTTCTTCCGTGATTGTCAATAAGCATTTGGAATGATTTAGGGATGTGCATTGATCCAGGTGCTGTGGTCCTGGTATGTTTCTTTTTTCCAGATCGGAACAACCTCTTTCAACCGGTCTATCAGATACCTGGAGGCTGCAAAGGCCGCATCTCGATGGGCCGAAGAAGCGCCGATGAACACCACGGGGTCGGTGATTTTTTTTTCGCCGACGGCGTGGATAATGACTATTTTATGTAGAGGCCATTCTTGGGCGGCCTCTTGCGCGAGCTCTTGCATCTTTAATATCGCCATTTTTTCATAGGCTTCAAAGAAAAGATGGCTCACATCTTTATCGTTGTTTAAGTCCCTGACGGTACCGATGAAGGTGCAGATGCCGCCACTTTTTGGGTGAATCAAGTGCTGATACGCTGCATTGATGTCAATGTCTTTTTCTATCGAAATATGATGTTCCATATAGGTTTATCCTCCGCTTACTGGTGGTATCAACGCAACTTCGTCGTGTTTGTTTACCATGGTTTCTTCACTGGCATAGAATAGGTTGACCGAGATGGCCAAGGATGGGAGGTGGACCAATTCAGGGTATTTCTGAAAAAGCAAGGATTTGAGGTCTTTTACTTTTACGAATGTCTCTTCCACTGGAAAATCGATCATGGCAGATCCCGTAATGTCTTTCGCTGCGCCAAATGTGTGAATTTTCATGTCCTTAAATGGTTTTGCCTCAGGCGATTGATTGTTTGGATGTGTGGACATTTGCCGGGTAACTTATTTCTTCCCGCTTATGTCTCCCGCAAGATACAAAAGAAATTTAAAATACGTAAATTTACGTAGTTTTTATTTTACTGTTGTCCAAAACGCAAGGCAATAAGTAAGCAAGTTAAGTATAAAATACCCAGAAATACCAAAGCTCTGGGTTTATTGCGCCGATCGTAGGTTGAGCGTGAAAGCGCTCCTTTTTATACGTGATGGAGCAAGTGATTTGGCTGCGGCCATAAAGGGTTTGCTTTACACCTATAGGTTTTCAATATGTTGCTTAAGCCCGGGTTCGTCTTCCAGCTTTTTGAGAAGCTCCACCACATTGTTGACTTTGAGCTTTTTCATGATGTTGAAGCGGTGGGTTTCGATGGTACGGATGCTTTTGCCCAGTTGTTCTGCGATTTCCTTGTTACTGGTGCCATCGGAAATCATTTTTAATATTTGCTTTTCCCGCTTGGTGATGTCGTAATCATTGGCAGGGGTAATGCTTTTGCTGGATTTTTTATCCTTGACATTTAGGTAGCTTTTTACCAATACTTGGCTGATGTCTCCGCTAAAGTACTGTCCACCTTGATGAATGGTCCGAATGGCCTTCATAAACTCGTCCTTACTGGTGTCTTTCAATAGATAGCCTGCGGCGCCGCATTCGATGGATTGGAGGATATAGTCCTCATCATCGTGCATGGAAAGAATAAGGGATTTGGTGGGTTGCTGAGAGCTGGTGAGCTTCCTGGTGGCATCTAGGCCGTTCATGACCGGCATTCGGATATCGATGATCAGAAGATCCGGTTTTACTTCTTTTACTTTTTCGATAGCCTCCTCACCATTGGAAGCTTCACCTATCACTTCCACTTCCCCCTCATTTTCCAAGAGGTTTTTGATGCCACTTCTGACCACCATATGGTCATCTGCCAGTACTACTTTAATCTTTTCCATTATGCGTATGTTTTACTCCATTAGTCTAGGGGGACGTTTATACTGATCGTAGTTCCCTTACCTATTTGGGAATTGATCGTACATTGTCCATTGATAAAATTAGCTCTTTCCCGGATATTGAACAAACCGTGTCCGGAAGCTGATAAATGTCCTTTTTCTTCTAGTTTGTTTACATCAAAGCCTTTGCCATCATCCTGAATGTCCACATTTAAAAATTGGGAATTGTGGGAAAGAACGATCTTTACTTCGCTTGCTTGGGCGTATTTGATCGCATTGTTGACGGCCTCTTGACAAATTCTGTACAGGTTGTTTTCTACCTTTCCTTCCAGTCGGTTTAAAAAGCCGGTTTGGTTTTCGAAAGTTACCTGGAGATCGGAAAGCTTGGTGATTTCACGGCAGAATTTGTTGAGTACAGGGACGATGCCATAATCTGAAAGTGCACTAGGGGTTAGGTTAAATGAAATCCTTCGTACTTCCTTGATGACATTTTTTAGAAGGTCTTTGGAGGTTTTTAATTTTTCACGCTCATAATCGGATTTTACGGAATGAATGCCCTCCAAGTTAAACTTCATGGCCGAAAGCAATTGGCCAATACCATCATGCATGTCCCGTGAAATACGCTTCCGTTCTTCTTCTTGCCCTTCCAGGATCAGTGCAGACCTGAATTGCTGTTCCTTTACTTTCTTCTCAATGCGCTCTTTGTTGATTTCTTGGGAAATAGCTTCGGCTTCTTTTTTCTCCGTTTCGTCCGTGGCCACCACCATAAGGGTTTCGACCTCTCCATCATCTCCCATGGTAGGGATGATGTTGATCTTGATCCAGACAAAATCCCCCATGTCATTGACCACCTTGATGTCTCCGGACCAAGTTCTTCCTGAAAGCGTCATCTTGCGGATATTGTCAAGGTACCGGGAGTCATACCCTTGTTTTTGCAGCCAGCCAAAGATGTTTTTGGGGGCTTGATCAAATTCCATGATGCTGGAGAACTTGTCCGAGAAATAGTAGAAGTCCCCCGTTGGCCGGCTTTTGGCGAAAACCGTATAATCGTCCACGGCGACATCCACTTCCAGTAGATCTTGATAAGCCTGCTCCAAAGAGCTATAAAGAGAGCTGATCTCCAAGGTCATCTTATGGGCTTTTTGTTCTGATACCAGCAGTTTTTTGAAAGTCTTTCGGATGGTCTTGGCTGAGGGGATAAAGATGAAGAAGATCTCAAATGAAATGACCCCCAATGACAATATCAACAGGAATATTTCTATGCTCTGGAGGTTGGTTACCTTGTCCTTGGCTTCGTCATCGTATTGGAAAACAATGCGGTCCATGCCGTTTAGAAAAGCCTGTTCATGGTTGATCAGGGTATTGATGTCATGGCTTAGGCTGTCGGTGGGCAGGGAAAGGTCTTGTTCCAGCTTGTCGATGATTTGCTGTGCTGAAGAGACCATAATGGCATGGTCGTTTTCAATGTCCCCAAACAAATCCCGGATGGTTTTGCTGTTGTGGCCTTTTATGTCGAGGGTAGCGTCCCCGAATTGAAGGCCTATGTGGACTTTTTTCCATTCTGTCAGTGATGACTTGAGGCCGGAAAGGTACTCGCTTCGTTTGGGGCGGTTGAGGCTGTCACCGAGCAATAGCACGTATTTGCTGATTTGCTGACTGAGCATTCGCTGTCTTCCAGAGAGGTTGACCACCCTGGAATCGTTCTTTTGCTCATTGATGAATTTTTGTACCAAAATCTGACTCAGAATGATACTGGTGGCAATGGCACAAAGTGCTATCAGGTAGTATCGTACTAATTTTTCGAATTTGGGCCTTTCCGATAAATGGGGATTTTTCATACTTCCAATATTCGATAGCAAAGTACGTAAATACACTTAAAAATGTAAGTAAAGTTTACTTTCTTTGAGGGATGGAATCCCTAAGTAAAAGGTTGCCATCCAAGTAATCTAGCGTAATAGAGGTATCATTATTGTTGATGAACCGAATGGATTTAAGCTCGAGTTTTACTTTTAGTCCTTCTTTGTCAGTGGTATAGGTCATGGCGGTGGTGGGGTAGGGAAAACGCTCGGGCAGAGAGTCAAGATCGGGCTGATGTGACAAGGCTAAGTTGCTGAGGTTGATATCGGTCCGGTGCAGGGCATTGGAAATGGATATTCCATTTTTTCTTGGGTTGAGGTGAATGTTAAAGGATGAATACCCAGCTTTAAATGTAGTCGTGTCTTGATTGTTGATACGGATAGGCGTTAAATAGTCGTATCCCTGGGTGTTGGTCGCTTGGTTGGTTCTGCTTTGGGCCTGAAGGGTGATCATTTTGTTGAAGTGTCCCAAGGGATTTTCAGGGATGCCCAAGGTTTCCAAGTATAAGCTAGCAGTGCTGGTTTTGTTCCATTTAGGTTTTCCTTCATTGATGGCTTGGAGGATGGAATCAATGTCCTGCTCATACCAATCTCGCATTCTATCCAAGCTATGATGCTGTTCAAGGTAGCGGGTAATGGAATAGATTTCTTTGACTTCTTCTTCCTTTACCAGCACCGGGCCGGTATTTGCTTGAGCAGGTTTTAACTTAGGCAAATGGGATTGATCCCAAATTACCTCGTGGGCGGCATGTTCTTCTTCCAGTAAATGATGGTTTCGCAAGATTGCTTTTAACCTTCTGTATTGACTCCTTTCGCTTACTGAGAATATCCCCCATGGTCCAAACGAAGAGAATAGGAGTATGCAGGCCAAGGACAAGGGGATGAATTTGATGCTCTTGAAACCAAGTTTAAAATAAAAACAGGTCACTGTGAGCCATGCTCCAAGTAGGACGATAAGGTACCTGTTAATAGTGATGCCATAATCATCGATTCGAATTCCGATAGCAATGAATAACACGACCACCAGTGGAAACAATAGGAAGAAATATATTCGCGAAAAGTTGCCTATCCAAGGTTCTTTATCATTGTCCCGGTAGGGATATAAAAGCAAAATGGTCAAAATGCCCCAAATAGCCATGCCGATGATGAGATAGGCCACAATGCCTTTGGGCCAATCCCATTCAAGGATGATTTTTAAGCTATACCCGTATAGGATCAATAAATACACCATCAACAGGCTGAGCAGAATATACTGGCTGAATATCTTTAACCCTTTGGGATAGTTTACTTCTTGGTCAATTTGATGGAGCGGGCGTGGGATTCCCGCCAAGAAAACCCAAGTATTAAATACCCCCATGATCAATACGAAAAGCTGCAGGTATATTTTGGGATCAATGTCTAATTCAAAAAGTAAATGCAATGCCGCCAAGGCCATTGCGAGTCCCGCAAAGAGCACCAAGGAGTACAATAGCGATGTTAAAAACCGTAGAAATAGTGTTTTGTTATAATTCCAAAAGGCTAAAGTGTGGATGTTTTGCAGGTATGGGGTAAAGGAAACCATTAAGTGGATGCAGGCACCTAAGATCGCAAAGCGGTAATAGGGCATTGCAGTGCTTTTGGAATGGGTTCCATCTGGAAGAGAAAAATAGACCAAAACCATGATACCGATGCCCAATAAATGGTTGATATATGAATAAGGCTCGGAGACTTGTTTTTTTTCATTAATGATACTGATACAAAAAAAACAAGAAATTCCCAGTGCAGCCGTCAGCATCAAATTGATGTAAGGAAAGGCATTGTCTACCCAGTTTTCACTTTCTATAAGGAGGTTTCCCGCGGAGGCTGCCAAAATACCTGAAATGAGCGCCAATGGAAACCGCTTTACTGCTGCCAGGGCTTGGTTGTTCAGGTATCTTAAGGAGGGGAAATTAATCATTTGGTGCCGAATAGTTCAATTCCGTAAGATAGATGAAAATACTTTAAAAACTTTAAAAATGGTGTTTGTGTATTGTAAAATGTTTTATTTCCTTAATAATTACGGTTGGATTCTAGCAGGTTTGTATTTTGTTGCTGTGGTATAATTTTCTGAACCCGGGAGAGCACTGCTTAGGAAGGGTAGGGCATAAAAAAGCAGGGTTCAACAACCAAACCCTGCTTTAGTAAAACGAAAATAGGTCTACTACTACTAATTGTTGCCTTGGGATTTACCCCGAATATGGACAGAGGCGGCTGCTTGATTTATGTCAAGACCACATTCCGGCAATTCATGGGCAATCCTTCTACTTTTGATGCTTATTCTTCAAACCCAACATACACATACCCTTCTTCCACTTTTACAGGGTACACAGCGATGTCACAGGTGTCCCCGTTGATGTTTTTCCCTGTTTTGAGCGAAAAATTCTTTTTGTGGAAGGGGCAAGCTACCTTAGGTTCATCCTCTACAGAGCCGATCATCCCCCGGCTAAGGATCATTTGCATTTTGTGTGGACAAAGGTTTTGGCAGGCGTACCATTCATTTCTTCTGGTGAAGTTAAAGATGGCAATCTGCAGTTCTTTGTATTTTACACAGGCACCTCCATTTTCAGGAAAAGCAGTGACCGGAGCGGCCTTGAACCAATTGTTGATGTTGGAGGTATCAGCGGTTTTATATTTTTCCAATTCCGGGATCATGACTTCTTTGTTTAAGGTATTCAGTCTTTTATCTAATTTCTAGCATCTTTTTGTCCTGCTTATCCCCAGGAGGCAGGGATCTTTTGGCCACGCATTTCTTGCCATTTTAAGTTAGGGTCTTCCTCGTCTGCATTGACAAAATGCTTGAATTTAGCCCTAAGTTCAGGGTTGTTGACCACCTCTTTCCATTCACAAGCATATGTGTCGATCATAAAGGCCATTTCTTTTTCCAGCTCTTCTCCGATGCCCAAAGAATCGTTGACGACGACATCCCGCACATAGTCCATTCCTCCTTCTAGTTTGTTGAGCCAAGTGGCCGTTCGGGTAAGCGGTTCTGCTGTGCGGATGTAGAACATGAGGAAACGGTCGATATATTTCAAGCAAGTCTCACGGTCCACATCGTTGATGAGCAGTTGAGCGTGTTGGGGTTTGGAGCCTCCATTGCCACAGATGTACAAGTTCCAGCCTTTTTCCGTGGCAATGATGCCAAAGTCCTTGCTTTGGGCCTCGGCGCATTCCCTGATACATCCGGATACAGCACCTTTTAGCTTGTGCGGGGACCGGAGCCCCCTGTAGCGCTCTTCCACTTCAATGGCAAAGGAAACGGAGTCCTGTACCCCGTAACGGCACCAAGTACTGCCTACGCAGCTTTTGATGGTTCGGAGCGATTTGCCGTAGGCGTGTCCACTTTCGAAGCCCGCCTCGATCAGCTCTTCCCAAATGTCGGGGAGTTGGTCCACTCTAGCCCCAAACAGGTCGATGCGTTGACCACCTGTTATTTTGGTGTATAGGTTATACCTTTTGGCCACATCACCGAGCACAATAAGCTTTTCAGGGGTGATTTCTCCTCCAGGGATCCTCGGGACCACCGAGTAGGTTCCGCCTTTTTGGATATTGGCAAGGTACCGATCGTTGGTGTCTTGGATAGTATCCTGTTTGGTGATCAGTTCGTTCCAGGTACTGGCAAGGATGGAAGCGACTGCGGGCTTACATACCTCGCAGCCGTCTCCTTGTCCAAACTGATCTAAGAGTTCGTTGTAAGATTTGATGCCTTTGACCTTTACGATGTCCAGTAGTTCTTGGCGGCTGTAGTCAAAATGCTCACAAATAACATTTTTGACCGTTTTCCCCATGGACTTCAGCTGATGTTTTAGCAGGTCATTGACCATGGGCATACATCCGCCACATCCGGTTCCTGCTTTGGTGCAGGACTTGATTTCGTCTACTTTGGTGACGCCATCGTTTTCGATCAAGCTACAGATCGCCCCTTTGGTGACGTTTTCACAGGAGCAGACTTGTGCTTCTTCGGGAAGGCTTTCCACTCCGGCACCTGCCGCTTCTTTCCCGCCTCGAGCGCCTAGGATCAGGTCCTCCGGCTCTGGCGGCAGCGGCATATTGTTTTGGGTCATTTGGAGCAGGATGTTGTAGGCAGAAGCATCTCCGACCAGAATACCGCCGAGTAGGCGCTTTCCATCCATCGAAACATTAATGCGCTTATAGATCCCGCTATTTTTATTTTCGTATACAATAGGTTTAGAAGGTTCGATTTCACCAAATGGATCTCCAAAACTTCCTACATCTACCCCGATCAATTTCAATTTAGTGGACATGTCAAAGCCCATAAATGGCTTGACCTCCGTGTTGACCAATTGGTTGACGACCTGCGTGGCCATTTCATAACCGGGCGCTACCAGTCCATAGACCATGTTTTGATAGCTGGCGGCTTCACCAATGGCGTAAATATCTGTATCATCGGTCTGAAGAAACTCATTGACCACAATGCCGCCTCTCGGGGCAGTGGTGAGACCAGCATCTTTTGCCAGTTCATCACGGGGCTTGATCCCCGCCGAAATGATGAGCATTTCGGTGTTGAGGTTGGTATTGTCCGCGAAGCTCATGCCGGTAATTTTACCGTTGCCAGTGATCTTCTTCGTGTTCTTACTCAAGTGGATTTTAATGCCCAATGCTTCCAGCTTGGCCTGCAACGTGGCAGAGCCTGCTGTGTCCAGCTGGCGAGGCATAAGCCTAGGGGCAAATTCAATGACATGAGCATCCAGCCCCATGTCAATGACCGCCTTGGCGGCTTCCAAACCTAAAAGCCCTCCTCCAATCACTGCGGCAGATTTTACCTTCTTGGAATAATCAATGATGGCATCGAGATCTTCCAAGGTGCGGTAGACAAATACACCTTTCTTGTCTACACCGTCAATAGGAGGGACAAATGCCGCTGATCCAGTAGCCAAAATCAACTTATCATATGCGTAGTCATGGCCGGTGTGGGAAATGATCTTTTTGGCATCTCTGTCAATCTTTACGATCATCTCGTTGGTGTGCAAGTCGACGTTGTTTTCATCGTACCAAGACCGTGGAGCCATCATTAGGTCGTCTGCTGTGGAACCTGAAAAGTATGCGCTTAGATGTACCCTGTCATATGCCGGCCATGGTTCTTCACCAAAGACCGTGATTTCAAAATCCCCTTCGGTGGCCTGTGCACGAAGTTTTTCGCAAAACTTGTAGCCGACCATTCCATTTCCGATTACTACTATCTTTGTCATATGATTGTTGGTTTTAGGTTTGGCTTCGTCTAAGTAGTTTGACTGGTTTACTGACTTATTACAGCGGCTAAGTTATAAATTAATTTTTATAATACGTAAAAATACGTAAAAAAATACTTAAATTTGTTTTGATAACTAAGTATAAACACGCTATGACTACTTTAATTAAAAGGCTATCCATCGTAGGGGCGGGGCCAGGAGATCCCGATTTGATTACACTAAAGGGGATGAAAACCCTCGAATCAGCCGATGTGGTGCTGTATGACGCTTTGGCCAATGAGGCATTGCTGGAATACGTACCCGAGACGGCTGTAAAAGTGTTTGTCGGAAAGCGTGCAGGAATGCACTACTGCCAGCAGCGGGAGATCAATCGGATGATCGTCAATTATGCAGAAAATTTTGGCCATGTGGTCAGGCTTAAAGGGGGTGATCCGTATGTGTTTGGTCGGGGCCATGAGGAATTGGAATATGCGGCAGCACACGGGATACCTACGGAATATGTGCCGGGCATCAGTAGCGCCATGGCGGTGCCGGGGCTTGGAGGTATACCGCTTACCAAGCGTGGAGTCAATGAAAGCTTCTGGGTGGTCACGGGTACCTTAAAAGATCATTCCACTGCCAAGGACTTGTCCTTTGCTGCCCAATCCTCAGCGACGGTGATCATTCTGATGGGTATGAAGAAGTTACCGGAAATTGTATCCCTATTTGAGCAATACCGGGGGAAAGATGAAGCGGTGGCCATCATTCAGGATGGCAGCAAGGAAAGCGAACGCTCAATTGTTGGGGATCTGGGGGGGATTTTGGACATCCAGCAACATGAGCAACTCACTGCCCCAGCGATTATTGTCATTGGGGAAGTGGTTAAGGAAAAAGGAAAAGCCCTCGGCCATATGTTAGCCGAGAGGGCATTGGTGCCATAGCCTGTTATGTGATCATTTGCAGCATGCTGCTCTGGATAAGTAAGGTCTTATTACCTACGAAAAGCTAAGCCTTACAAAAGTCATTTCGTCTTGCTGATTATCCAAAATCCAGAGCTTTCCATCTTTGGCAAAATACTGGATTATCGACCGGTTAATTTCTGGGATTACCATTTCATGGAGCAGGTTAAACTCCTGATCAAAGATGGTCAGGTACACCTTCGTGTTTTTGGCTTCAGGAGTGTTACTTCCCGTCCGGATTTCTCCTTGAATTCAGTTTGGAAAGAAAAACGAAAGTAGCGATCACTGTTAGGGTCATATACCAAGTGGCCAAAGCGGATCTGTTCGTTCATTTTTTCGAACACCTCAAACAGCTCCTCGGTAGTTCCAAATCTGTTGTGAAGGGCTGTGCTGACCTCGTTTGGTGTCAGGTGGCTTTCGTAATCCACTTCTTGAATCTGATTGGCAGCACTGTCATACCAGTAAATTTCATTGGTAAACTGATGGGTAATGACTGGAAGGTCGTTTTGGATCGAAAAATAAATGAGCGGGGGAAGATAGGTGTAATCCTCTGAGGACAAGGAGTAATGTTTGATTTTTTCCTCGGGGTCTATATCAAACCGGCTGACCGTATGCTTGTCAAGGTCAAAAAGGGCCAGTTCGGCCTTATGGTTGGTATTTAGCCCTTCTTCCGTGACCAAGGTCAGTACTTTTGTTAGGTTTTGATCGATTAGCAGATTTTTACGACAAAGCTCAGCGTCTTGGATAACTTTACCCTTCCAATTCTGATCGATAAGACTGATGTGTTGGATTGCCTTTCCGTGTAGGTCAAAAACCTTTAGTTTATAAAATCCACTGGAGATCAACAGTAGGTCTTGCTTCAGGTATTGAAAGCTGCTCATGTTGTTCCCTGCGCCGTTGGGGCCTTCCTTTTGAAAGGGAGTTTTATGGACCAATTCCAACTTGTTGAGGTCAATTTTCTCCAAGTGATGGTCAAAAAGGTTGAAGTTATAAAGAAACTGTTGGTCATTCGTAATTCCCGAATTTCCTAAGCTACGCTTTACGTCCAGAATCTCACCTTTGGCATCGACGGTCACCGTGTCCATGGTATAGGTGAGAGCATCCAACTGCTGTGTGTCATGATCTTTTTGCTGACAGGCACTTATAAGCAAGGGGAACAACCAAAAAAACGATTTTTTCATACTAAAAAGATAGCGGTTAAGATTGATTACGAGATTAAAATAGGCGGTTTTGAAGGAATGAAAAAGTCGTTTAACGTTATTTAACGAAACCATTAGTTCTTAGGAGCTGTGTTAAGCTGCCGTGTAGCGTCGAATACAGCATCGAAGCAACTCGTTTTAAGTAGTTTCAGGCCGTTATACTCGTGTGCCGCGGCAGATATTTTTTATGGCATATTTCGGGTTTAAGGGCATTCCCAACAACCCCGCTCGCAAGTCCCGTATTGCTAATGCGGGTCATTGGAGGGTGTCAATCTTACAATCTTTCAACTTTCCAGTTTCAAATCCTTCCAACCTTATAACATTAAGCCCCATAAACCTTCCAACTCTCCCCAAAACCTCCTAAATTGGTTTGAAAGAGCAAACAATCACGAAGCAATGGCTAAAAATAGATTTGAAAAAACCATAGCATCCTTTGATGCGATCAACGCAGAGGATCCTCACAAGGAGGTCATAGATGGAAAAGAAGTGCCCAAAGAATTGGTTTACGGCCATCGCATGACGGGGATGTTATTGGACTTTGAGCCGGAGGCGTCCGAGACCTTGCGGCTTGCTGCCCGCTGTCAGCACATCAAGCGGTGGGAAATTCCCCGGGAAGATTATCCCATGGACCGCAAGGGGTATTTGTTGTGGCGGACCAAACTGAAAAAATTTCATGGTGAACTGGCAGGAAAGCTCATGAAGGAGCACGGTTATGACGATGACGACATTCAGAAAGTAGATGATCTTCTCAATAAAAGAAGGCTTAAAACGGACCCTGAAACACAGGCATTGGAAGATGTGGTCTGCTTGGTGTTTTTGAAGTATTATTTTGATGATTTTATAGCGAAGCACCGCGATGAAGAGGGGAAGTTGGTGGATATTGTCCAAAAAACTTGGCGAAAGATGTCCGAGAAAGGGCATCAAGCGGCTTTGGCCATGAGCCATTCGGATGAGGCATTAGGAATTGTGCAGAAGGCGTTGGCGTAAGCGACTTGTCCGCAAAGCGGAAGCCATCACTAATTTGGGTTCAGGAGAATGACCGACAACCTGCATTGTTCCCTGTTCCCAAACCAGGTTTCTTTCGTTTGGAGTTTTTTTGTTTTCGGTTTTGTGTGGAATGGTTAAGGGCATAGCTGTAAGATTATTACACTGTTTTTTTGTCAAGGATGATATTATTTTTGCCTTTACCCAGAGTATTTTGATCAATTGGGTTATTTATATTGGTTTATTTGGTGTTTTTTGATATCATTAATGAAAGTGCTTGATTATTTCGGGATTTAAGAACGGATCTAATGTGAGGTTTTGAATACCCGAAAGCTCATCGAGTGCTTTTTGAAAGAGACCATACATAAATAACCTACCGTGTTGAAGCGTATAATACATAAAGCCATTTCAGGAGGGCTCCCGGTGGTCGGCGGGCTGATTTTATCCTTGATAATGGTGGCCATTGCTGTGATTCCGATTCCAGCTGCCCATTGGAGTTTAGCCTTCCTGGGGAAGCTGCATCCATTATTGGTGCATTTGCCTATAGGCGTGTTTCTGGCACTGGTTTTCTTAGAGTTTGCTAATCAATTTGTTCCTGGAAAACCCCTTGCTCCAGCCTGCATCGTGCTGTTGTGGCTGACCGTAGTTACCGCTATTCCCACGGTGGTGGTGGGGGCGCTTTTGGCCGGAACGGGTGGCTATGGCAGCGATACATTGGTGCTGCACAAGTGGCTCGGGGTGGCTACGGCCTTGGCGAGTATATGGTTGTTGGTCTATAGGGGCAGGCAATCGTCAGCGGCAAATGGCCATATTTCCTATTTCTCAGCTTTGGCGGTGACGACCATCCTTCTCGGTGCCACCGGGCATTATGGAGGGACGCTGACCCATGGCACTGGTTTTTTGACAGAAGACCTACCGGATGATATTAAAGCTTTTTTGGGAGATGATCCTTATGCGTTGGATGGGTTGGCGATGATGGAGCGTGGGGAGATTGACGAGACCTTAAGCCAATTGGAGTACGCCAGGGACATTGACCCGATTACGGCCAGTTACTGTGAAAGCTGCCATGGCGAAAAAGAGCAAAAGGGCGGATTGCGATTGGACAATATTGACCCCGATATGGTCAAGGGCCATGATGCGGAGACCTGGCGGGCAATGCTGAACATGGTGAATTCTGGTGAAATGCCCCCCAAAGAAGAAAAACAGCTGTCGGATGAAGAACGGAGAAAGCTGGTGGATTGGATCACGGCCTCCATCCAGCGGGCTGTAGCACTTCGGAAAGCCGATCAAGAGCCAGTGATTCGAAGACTTACCAAAGATCAATACACCAATACCCTAGCCGATCTGCTGAAGGTCGATGTGAATTTTGGAGAGGTATTGCCTGATGATGCCAAATCCGAAATGGGCTTCAGTAATAATGGTCAAGTGTTGGGTGTTTCGCCGCTGCAGGTGGATTATTATAAAAAGATAGCCCGGGAGGCTTTGGACAAGGCCATTGCGCCAGCAAAGAAACCAGCGACCACCCGATACCGGATTACGTTCGGCAAGGGAATAGGAAAGGGTAAAACAGCGGCCATGATCGGTGGCTATCAGAGTGCTCCCATTAATTCAGCAGACTTTGTGGTGGAGGTATTGGATGACCAGGGAAATCCTAAGCGGCCAAAGGATAGTGCCGCCATGGCCCAGCTGGAAGAGGTCAAACGCAATATCGGCGTGGGCATGCGGGGCTCCCATGCGGACCGGTACCAAGTGGTCGATGAAGGGATCATGCTCTATTCTGCGGTGCCACACAAGGAAGTCACCCCCAAATCTTGGCAAGGACCTTCTCCGAATTTAAAATTACTTTTCAGGAGGCATTTTCCCGAGGAAGGCGATTTTGTATTTCGGGTGAAAGCTTCCCGGGGATACCAATGGGAGGCTCAGAAAGAAGGGTTGATCGGCCTCCGAAATGATCAGCCTGCGGAAAAACTTGAAACAACGATCTTGCTCCTCCCAAAAGCAGGCAAAGACCTTCAAAACATGTCCATGCAAGGGCCATGGATGAAGCCAAAGGAGCTCACAGAGCATGCTTCGGTGACTTTCTATTTCACAGCCCCCCGCGACGGATATTATCAAGTGGATTTCGAACACCCATATGTGGGCGCAGAAGGGATGCCATCGGCAGAGCTTCAAATCGATGAGCACAAGCTTCAGGAGCGATTTCATTTTGATGAGAAAATGAAAGATGATGCCTCCATGATGACGCCGCTTACCTTGGCTTATCTTAAAGCTGGAGAGCATAAGTTGATGATCGGCGGTAAATTTTTTACGGGGTTCAGTAAGGTGATCGTTACGCCTTTCCCCGAAGACCATCCGGTGGCAATGCAGCTTCAAAATGAAGCAGAAAAGAGCCGCGCAAAATACGACCAAGATGTTCCCGTCATCAGGACTTTTGCGGGAGAGCGAACAGATGACGGTATGGATTATCAGACCTTCGATACCTTCCAAAACGTCTCCAATGAAACAGGCAAATGGAAGCACTATACCTTTAAAGGCCGGTTGGAAAATTTACCGATCCCGGTGATTGATACCGTAGAGACTGAGATTTTGGCGAATATCATGATTTTGGGGCTTTGGAATGATTATTTGGTCAAGGATAATGAAGATTCTGGGCCGCCCTTGCTGATCAACCAGCTGGAATTTGAGGCACCCTACTATCCACAATGGCCGCCAGCAAGCCATGAGGCGATCTTTTTTGATTCGCCCGCCAAAAATGACCAGAAAGCCTACACCAAAGAGGTGCTGTCCAGCTTCCTGACCAGGGCTTATCGTCGTCCGGTAGAGCAGGAGGAAGTAGCTACCTATATGGAATTCTGGGAAAGCATTCGTCCAGATTATGCCCGCTATGAAGACGGTATAAAGGAAGTGCTGATCGCGGCCCTTTGTTCCCCGAATTTCCTGTACTTGGCAGAGCCCAAAAAAGAGACTAGCGAGGAGGAAAAGGAATTTTTTCTCGCCTCCAGGTTGTCGTACTTTTTATGGAATGAAGCGCCGGATGAGGAATTGCTGGAGTTGGCCAAGGAGGAAGATTTGCATAAGGACCGCTACCTGAAGCGGCAGGTGGATCGGATGATAGAAGATGAGCGGATTTGGCACATGGTGCGCAGGTTTTCGAATGAATGGCTTCGCATCGATCGCCATGAAGCCATGAGCACCAATGTGAATGCCTATCCTGATTTTACCCGTTTTGTGAAGAAGGATATGACAGAGGAGACGTACCATTTTATGCATTATATACTCCAGCAAGATCTTAGCATCATGAACATGATCGAATCGGATTTTGCCATGCTCAATCAAAATTTGGCGGAGTTTTATGGGATAACAGGGGTGAAAGGAAATCATTTTCGACCTGTGGCAGTGACGCCTGATATGCACCGTGGTGGGCTGCTGTCGCAGGGAGCCTTTCTCAACGGCCATTCTGACGGCAATCAGGCCCATGCGATAAAGCGGGCCGTATGGGTGAGGGGCAAGATACTGGGAGACGAACCGCCGCCGCCACCGCCAAATGTTCCGCAGCTGGACCCCGAAACCCCTGGATTCGAGAAACTGACCCTTAAGGAGCAGTTGTTTGTCCATCGGGATAAGCCTGCTTGCATGGATTGTCACAAAAAGATTGACCCTTATGGGATAGCGTTCGAAAATTACAATGCGGTAGGGCGTTTCGAAACCGTGGCGTCTACCGGAAGTAAAATTGATGCAAAATCAGAACTTCCTAATGGAGAGGTGGTTAACGGGATTGACGAAATAAAATCGTATATTCTAAACATGAAGCAGGACACCTTCACCCGCTCCTTAGTGAAACATTTGTTTTCGTACGCTATGGGCAGGGATGTGACCTTTGTGGATGAGAGGGAAATAGAAAAAATCGTAAGTGAAGTAAGAGAGGCTAACTATAGCTTCCGATCTGTGGTCGAAAACATCGTGTTGAGCGACTCCTTTAAGGGTCAGTTTTAAGCGAGCGATGATTGATAGTCCATTTACATAACCGAATAGCCTAAATTTAATCATAGAACAATCATGGGAAAGAAATCTTGGGAGCTTGATCGAAGGACTTTTTTGAAAGGACTGGGCGTGGCGTGCATGTTGCCTTATATGGAGGCGATGGGCGGTCCCATCCAGCAACTCAGCAGTATGAGTGAAGCCCCCAAGCGGCTTTGCTTTGTGTACTTTCCAAACGGTGTGGGCTTGCCTCCCAAGGATAATCCACACCATTCCCTCTGGAATTGGTTTCCAATTGGAAGAGGCAAGGACTATCGTTTTACCAAGACGCTTTCCCCATTGGAGCGGCACCGGAAGGAAATTACCATCATGGGAGGTTTGAGCCATCCCAAAAGCCGACACTTGTTGGGGCATTTGGCCGGTGACACTTGGCTTACCGGTGGGGATTTGCGGGGCAGTCAGTATAACAATAGCATCTCAGTAGACCAGGTGGCCGCCCAGCACTTGGCCAAGCATACCCGCTTTCCTTATTTGGCACTCTCGTCAGATGGAGGTATTGGTTACAAATCACGTGTCTCGACCCTTTCATTTGACCCAAATGGACGGCCAATTCCCTCAGAGCACCGTCATCGGGAGATTTTTGAACGGTATTTTGCGCCGGGAGGCGGAGAGACCTCGCAACTGCGTCGAAAGAGCCTTAAGCAAGAGCAGAAGATCGTGGACTTGGTGTTGGCAGACAGTAAACGGCTCCAGAAAAAATTAGGCAAAAACGACCAAATGAAGCTGGACGAGTACATGACTTCACTCAATACAGTGGAGGAGCAGATCAAACGAAATGAAAAATGGCTGAATGTCCCTATGAAGGATTTTAACGCCGATCACATCAACCTGAATCCCAATGCCACCGTAGACCCGGAAAGCTATATCCGGTCGTCCTTTGACCTGATGGTACTGGGCATGCAGACCGACATCACGCGGGTGATGACTTACATGATTGCACGTGAAGACGGAATGGGCTTTGGTGAAAATTACCCAAAGTTGGCATTGGGCTTGAACAAAGGCCACCATTCCATTAGCCATGATAAGTCCAAAAACCATTGGCAGGAATGGGGGAGCTATGACCAATGGTTGGCCAAGCAGTATGCCTACTTTTTGGATAAAATGAAATCCACCGAAGATGAATATGGACCGTTGCTAGACAATACTCTGGTGCTTTACGGAAGTGCCTGCAGCAGTACACATGATGCCGTGAATTATCCATTGGTGTTGGCAGGTGGCAAGAACATGGGCGTCAAGCATGGGACCTATGTAGACTTTCAAGAGGAGTTTCCAATGTCCAATCTATTTGTCAGTATGCTGCATACCTTGGGCATCCCCGTGGATACTTTCTCGGACAGTACAGGGAAACTGGAAACAGACATTTTGGGCTAAAGGATGGGGTGAAGCCCAAATTTAGGCCTATATGCTAGAGGGATCAATTTTATTCTGTCGGTAAGGGGGCGGAGAGTCAGAGAGATGTCCCCGGGCATGGTTAAGAGCCAAAATCGCTTCATCAAAAATAAAATTATTTTTTTTACGAAGTCAAGTCAGGGTAAGCAAGTTCTTACGTGTCATTCTATTACTTGAGCCTAACTTCTTTGCAGATCATTTTGCCAGAACAAGGTTCAAGAAACCAATTAGATAATAGAAAGATGAAACGTAACACAATTTATTTGGCCATGATGATGGCCGCATTGCTTTCTGCATGTTCAGATGATCACCTTTGCATCAAAGGGGATGGAGAATTGAAGGATTATGTACTTGAAGTGGATGATTTTGACGAGGTGTCCTTAAGCGGCCCGATCGACTTGACGGTGGTCCAAGGCGATGAGCAGTCCTTGGTAGTCCAGGCAGAAAGTCAGTTGATGGAGGTTTTGGAGTATGATGTGCGGGGAAGCGAATTGATGGTAGGGTTTAAGGACAAGGTAAAATGCCTGAAAAGTACGAAAGGTGTGCGTGTTATCGCGACTGTTCCGGACCTTCAATGGATCAGCATTGATGGAGATAGTGAGATTGACAATGAGGGCAGCCTTCAACTGGCAGACCTGACCATCGAATGTCACGGAGAAGGGGAAGTGGAGCTGGTAGGTACTGTCGATCGTCAGTTTTTTGTAGTAGATGGAAAAATGGAGGTTGAGAATTTTGGAATGATTTCCAGGGAGACCAGGATAGAGGTGAACGGTAAAGCGGAATTTGAAGTGAACTGTACAGATGAGCTGTATATTGATGTCAACGGCAAAGCCGATGTGGCCTATAAGGGAAATCCGCGAATATATCAGGATGTCAATGGCTTGCTGGACTTGGATGATGCCAACTAGTGAAGCGGCCGTTTGTTGCTTGCTGTCTGGACTGAAAGACGTGAATCAAGTGCCTTCTGCCACGTATCGGTATGAATAGCGCCGATACGTGGCAGCGTGCACTATAACAGTCGTATTCTTCCGTTTTGAGGTGCGTTTTTACAGAAATCCGCGAAAAACAGTTCAAAAAAGCCATTGGCCGTGTTTTTTTCGTGGGACTTATTATCTTTGGTTTTATGAAGATACTGGTTATAGACATTGGCGGCTCAAACATCAAGATTCTGGCTACCGGGGCAGATGAACGCATTAAGATTCCATCAGGAACGAATTTTTCGCCAGAAGAAATGATTCCCTTGGTAAAGAAACATGCTTCCAAATGGAAGTATGATCATGTATCCATTGGCTTTCCTGGAATAGTAAAAAACAGCGATATCCTGACCGAGCCCGTAAACTTAGGGCAAGGATGGGAAACATACGATTTTGAAGAGGCTTTTGGCTGTCCCATAAAGATCGTGAACGATGCCGCTATGCAGGCATTGGGCAGCTATGAAGGCAAGAAGATGCTCTTCATGGGGTTAGGAACCGGGTTGGGGACTGCTATGGTCATCAACAACGTTGTCATTCCGATGGAAGCCGCTCATTTGCCTTACCGGAAGGCTACCTTTGAGGCGTATCTAGGGAAGTCTTATTTTTTCAGTAAAGGGCCAAAAAAATGGGAAAAGCACGTTCATAAAGCCGTCGAGTACTTCTTTAGGGCTTTTCAGCCTGATGAAATCGTACTGGGAGGAGGCAATTCCAAAGAACTGAAAAACATTCCGGATGGTTGCCGATTGGGCTCAAACAAGCACGCTTTTAAAGGTGGATTTAGGCTCTGGGAAGAGGATTTTAGGGTGTAACTGGATCAGAAAAAGGATGAGGGAGAAAGGATCTCCTGTTTTTCCTAGCAGTTTTTGTAATCTTCCAATGATTTTGGATTGGGGAAATTATCGCTTTCATCTTCATCAGGCCGCTTGTGGAGGCATTGGAAATCCTTTTCGATCAACAAAATGTTTTCGTAAGGCTCGCCCTGGTGTTGGACATGTTTAATGCTGACTTCGTCCGTTGACGCCCAGTCAAGTGCCAACGTTTCAGGGATGATGACGTTGAGGTGGTTGTTTTTAAACAACGCCTTCACTTCCGAGGCCTCTCGGTCCACAACCAAGCTATAGGCCAAGCCCATTTCCTTGCTGCCGAGGTATAGGTGCTCAGATACTGATTTCCCGGCAGCCACTTGCTGGACTTCCGTTTGGGTAAGTCTTAACCGAACAGCGTTATTGTTGATGCGAAGTTTCATATGCCAAGGGTTATTTGTTGATAAGCTTGAAAGCGGACTTTGGACTTTCACAGACCGAACAGCAATAGCTGTTTGGAAGTTTCATAAAAGAAGTGCCTGCCGGAACATCGGCATCTTCGTCCCCGTATTTTTCGTCGTAAATGGTCAGGCAATTGGAGCATTGGTATTTCCTGTGCGGCCGCTGTGTCTTTTCTTTTTCAGTCTCCACAATTTCATCTTGGCTTTTTTTGGCTTCGAGTTGGTCATAATACTTGTAGCTCAGCTCGATCAATAGTGGAGGAATGGTGTCCAAAGGCACCTTTTTGGCATAATAGAAATACTCGGATAGATTGGGGTTAAAATCCTTGGAATACTGGATATTAAACGTGTCAGGCTCTGAATCCGATTCTTTTTTGGCTTTTTCGATGGCCACTGATGTAAAAAGAGCCATGTGTTTGGTCTTGACCGAGAAGCTCAGCCCATACGTACTGATGTCCTGCTTATCCAGCGCCCTTACCAAATAGTTTTTGATCTCCAGGGCTTCCTCGTCCAATACCGGGAGGTGCCAGTTTAATTCCAGCGAACTGTGGCGGATATTAATGCCAAACTTGCCCAATAATTTTTCCCAACTCAACCGGTCTTTTTCGGCAATTCCCCTGACAATAATGGATTTCCAAGGTGTTAGCGATATTTTACCGATGTTGGTGTCAATGCACAGCTGGCAAAGGGCCTTGAGGAAGTTAATCGTAAACTTGTTGTTTCGCCAATACAGCCCCAGCCAGTATTTCCCGCCTACAATACGGTTCATGCCCTCATAATAAGGGGAAGTGGCTTCCGGGTAGTCCAGCTCCTGCTCCAAAGGACTGGTGTTAGGGGCGGTGATGCTTTTTGCTTTTTCGTAGATTTCTGGATATTGCAGGCCACTTTTGACCGGATTGATTTCTTCGATGACTTTTGCCATCCTTGCCAGGTCGTATCCATAGATAAGGTCCGGCGCACACCAGGGTTTGGCATCAATTTCCGAAAACCTCATGTACAGGTACCAGTAGTTGTCAAAAGAAGAAGCGACGAAGTTAATATTGCCGGTAAATAGCGGAACCAAACTTTGTACAGGGTCGGTAATATTGATCTTCAGCTTGGGTAGGTAATCAAAGGTGTCCAAGATATAATGGTAAGTGTGGGAAGCCAGCCAGTGGGTGGTGGGCATGACATCCAATGCCGTATACGAGGTCACTACATTGTGAAATTCTTCGCCATCGGTATCGTAAGCAGTATTGATGGCACTGAACGTTTCTTCCAAGGTCTGAAGGTTCTTGTCCTTGACAGGAAAAAGGATGTCTTGTCGGGATCCCAAATGGATATAATTGGTGCCAAGCTCGTTGGCGGTATTGATCGTTTTCAGGAAATCGCCAGGTGAGATGATGCCACCTTTTACAAATACCCGTACTAAGTCCGCTTTTTGCATTGTTTGTTTACTTTAAGCTAATGTAAAGTTAAGGTTTAAACAGGAAAGGTCGTCCCTATTGCTTTTCACTTTTACTTATTTTAGGTGTATTGAGCGTGATGGGAGTTTTTGGAAAAGCAGTAGGGAGCATGACGAGGACGGCGGCTGTTTTTCAAAGGTTCCACATAGTCAGCCCGTCATGCTTACCGGTTGCTTATGCTTTCACCAATGCCGGGAGTTCCGTTTCCAGGATACTCTTTACTTCCGGTTTACAGCTTCCACAGCCCAGTCCGGCTCCGGTTTGTTGGCAAAGCTGCCTAAATTCATGACATCCGTTTTGGATGGCCTTGGAAATGTTTCCCGTGCCCACATTCCCACAGGAGCAAACCATCTCGCCGATCATTTCCTCTTTGTTAGCATTTCCGCGGAGGAGTTCTTGTCGCTTTTTGGAAAGCTCTGTTTTTTCCTCTATCAGGCCTTTGAATTCTGCAAATTCGGATTTGTCGCCCATCAGAATGGCACCTACTAATCGATCATGGTGTACAATACATTTTTTATAATAGGTCTGAGCGGTGTCGATCAGGAGGATTTCTTCATAGCCTTCACCATTTGCAGGTACTTCAGGAATGCCGATAGAGCAAAGGTCCAAGTCTGCAAATTTCAGGATATTCATCGGAATGGAGCCTTTGTATAAGCTGAGCAAATCTCCGGTGATGAACCGCGCAGCAATGTCTGCTTGCATTTCAGCTGCTGCGGTGATGCCATTCAATTTGCCCTTGTGCTCTGCTATTTCGCCCATGGCAAAGATCGAGGGATCACTGGTCTGCAGGTAGTCGTTGACTTTGATGCCCCTTCCGCACGTGAGCCCGGCAGATTTGGCCAGTTCCATGTTTGGACGGGTACCAATGGCCAATACCACGGCGTTGCAATGGATCTCCTGACCACTTTTCAGGCGGACGTCCACTTCCTTGGTGGCTTCATGGCTGTCCAAGTGGGCGATTTGGTTGTTCATGTAGAGTTTGACGCCCATTTCTTCTATTCGCTCACGCAATAATGAACTGGCCATTGGGTCCAGTTGGCGCTCCATGAGCCTGGAACCGAGTTGGACAATGGTCACGCCCACATTGATTTCCCGCAGCGCGGCAGCTAGTTCCAGTCCGAGCAATCCTCCTCCTGCAATCAGCACATTGCCTTCGTAGTTAAGGTATTCCTTTAGTTTGTCAGCATCGTATCGGCTTCTCATGGTAAAGGTGCCGGGGAGGTGCATGGGCATGTCCGGTGGGACAAAAGCCCGGCTTCCCGTGGCGAGAATCAAGGTGTCATAGTGGTGGACACGCCCTTTTTCATCGGTCACGGTTTTGTTGGATCGGTCAATGGATTCAATGCCGTTTTCTACGTAAAGCTGGATGTTCAGCTTTTCCATGTCCCCTTGGTTCTTAAACTTCAGTAAGTCTTCCCATGCTTTATGACGGTTGACATAGTCCGGTAACAGCACGCGGTTGTAGAAGGGGTGTTTTTCTTTGGAGAAAACGTGGATGTCGTCGTTTTGATTGAATTCCCTGTAGGTATTGATAAAACGGTAGGCCGCTGCTCCTGCTCCCACAATGACGATCTTTTGCCGGGGCTTGACATATTTGGCTACCTGGACAGTCGAAAATTTAAAGTCCGGCTGCTTGGATACGGGATCAATGCCGTTTCCTGTGAGGTTGTTGGTGCGTGAAAAATCATTCTGCAGTATTTTCCCCCAGTGCATGGGCAAAAATACCACCCCTTTTTTGATTTTATCCGTAATTTGGGCATGTACACGGACTTCACCGCGTTTGCCGGAAATCAAGACCGTTTCGCCATCCTTTAGGTTCCTTTCCGCAGCGTCTTCAGGGTGTATCTCCAAGAAGGGGGTAGGGATATGTTTGTTTAATTTGGACACCTTTCCGGTACGGGTCATGGTGTGCCATTGATCCCTGATCCGACCAGTGGTGAGGATCAGTGGATAATCGTCAGAAGGGAGTTCCGTTTTGTTTTTAGGGCCGTTGGCGAGAATTTGGGCACGGCCGTTCGGGGTGTAAAATTTTTTATCTGTAAATAGTCTGGCGGTACCGCCTTTGGATTTGTCGGTAAAGGGCCATTGGACGGTGCCGTTGGATTTTAGGTAATCATAGTCCAGGCCAGAAATATCAATATTGGTTCCTTTGGTGAGTTGACAATATTCGGCGTAGACCTCCGCCATGTTTTTAAAGTCAAATCCACTGTAATTCATCTTTTTGGCAAATTTCAGTAGGATTTCAGCGTCCGGTAGGGCCTCTCCGGGAGCGTCGGTAAACTTGTTAAGGTAGCTGATCCGACGTTCGGAATTGGTCATGGTGCCTTCTTTTTCACCCCATCCTGCAGCAGGAAGGACCAAGTCAGCATATGGAATGGCCTCTGCTTTGGCAGAGATATCCTGAACCACCACGAATTTGGCTTTTTTCATGGCTGCTTCCACACGGCGAGCATCCGGCATGCTGACCAACGGGTTGGTACAGATGATCCATAGGGCTTTGATGGACCCTTCTTCAAGGCCTTCAAAGATCTGCGTGGCAGTTTTTCCCGGTTGGTCCGGTAGGCTGTCCACTCCCCAGAAATCAGCGACTTCTTGTCGGTGTTCCGGATTCATCAGGTTTCGGTGGGATGCAAGTAAAGTGGCCATTCCGCCTACTTCCCGACCACCCATGGCGTTGGGTTGTCCGGTGAGGCTGAAAGGCCCAGATCCCGGTTTGCCGATATGTCCGGTAATCAGGTTCAGGTCAATCAGGGCGAGATTTTTATTGACTCCTTCAGCACTTTGGTTAAGCCCCATGGCCCATAGGGAAAGGAATCCTTTGGCATCGCCAATGTAGCTGGCCGCCAGCTTAATGTCTTCTACAGGTACCCCACAGGTGGCCGCGGCCGATTCCAGGGAGGTTTCCATGACCAGCTCCTTGTATGCATCGAAGCCATCGGCATGGTGTTGGATAAAGTCCACATCGATATCTCCGTTTTCGATCAAGCAGCGGCCGATGGCCAAGTAAAGGACTTCATCGGTGCCCGGATTTAGCTGAAGGTGAAGGTCTGCCAGCGAGCAGCTTTGTGTGACCCGTGGATCTACCACGATGATCTTGGTATCTGGATTTTCTTCTTTATGCTTTTCGACGCGTCTCCAAAGAATGGGGTGGCACCAAGCGGGGTTGGCACCAGCCACCAAGAAGCAATCTGCTAATTCGATGTCTTCGTAGGAGATCGGGACACTGTCCTCTCCCAATGTTTTGATATATCCCATGACGGCCGAGCTCATGCATAGCCGGGAGTTGGTGTCGATATTATTGGTCTTTAAGAAGCCCTTGGAGAGCTTGTTGACCAAGTAGTATTCTTCCGTAAGGCATTGGCCGGAGACGTAAAAGGCTACGGCATCCGGGCCGTGCTTTTTGATGATGGACTTGAAAACTGCCGCTGACCGGCTTAAGGCCGTGTCCCAGTCCACTCTTTCCAGTGGATGGGATTTGCCCCAGCGCATTTGGGGGTACTGCAGTCGGTCTGACTTGTCTTCTACCACGTAATGCAGGTTCATGCCCTTGGAGCACAGCATGCCGCGGTTTACGGGGTGGTCAGGGTCTCCTTCGACAGTGGTTCTGCCTTTATTGTCTTTGTTGACAATGATTCCACAACCTACTCCACAGTAAGAACAAGTACTTTTATAGCTTTCAGGTTTGGCCGTTGACATGGGAATAGTGATTTTGCTTTAGCTTTTTACATATTCTGGCTGAAGTTCTTTTTCGGAAAGCGAGGCATCCATTTCGGTTTTGGCTGCTTTTTCATCTTCAGCGGAAAACCTTACCAAAAGCGAAGAGGCACTGATGGCGGTTACGGCGATGCCCAACACGGTCAACGCTTCACCATAGGAGATCCCTTCCATTTTGAAGAGGAATCCGGCCATGACCGCTCCCGCGTTTCCTCCGGCTCCTACGATTCCTGAGATGGTGCCAATGGCTTTTTTATTGATAAAAGGAACGACAGAAAAGGTGGCCCCTTCTGCCATTTGGACGAAAAGGCTGAACAAGATCATGGTTCCAATGGCCAGTGGCAATACCGTCATCTGGGCAAACAGTGTCAATGCCAAGCCTTCTACCAAGAGCACCGCTCCCAGAAAACCTACCCGGCCTTTTAATCCCCATTTGATGCCTGCTTTGTCTCCGAACATGCCGCCTACAGATCGGGCAAACAAGTTCATGACGCCGAAGAGTCCTGCAATCAGCCCGGCTGTTTTGAGGTCCAATTGGAAGAAATCATGGTAATAGATAGCTGCAATGTTGTTTATCGTTAGCTCGATGCCGAAACATGCTCCGTAAATGAGGAACAGCGCCCATACCCGGTGATCAGAGATGGCAGCCTTGAAGGCGCCCTGGCCGTCAGCTTTTTTCTTTTTCTTGTATTCCAGGTCTGCTTTGCTCAGGTCACTGATGTTGCCTTCTGGAAAATCAGTAGTCCATTTGTAATAGGCAATGCCCGTAAGGATCATGGCTATGCCAGGTACGACCATGGCGTAACGCCATGCTTGTGCATCAAGATAGCCCAAGGATACAAAAAAGGCAAATATCAGCGGCATGACCATTTGGGTTACCCCACCGCCCATGTTGCCCCATCCGGCAGATGTAGCATTCGCGGTGCCCACACAGTTAGGGGCAAACATCACGGAAGTATGGTACTGGGTAATGACAAAAGAGGATCCAATCACCCCGATGGCCAAACGAAAGAGCAGAAAGGATTCGTAGCTGTTGCTAAGTCCGATCAGCATCACCGGGATAGATCCCAAGATCAATAGATAAGTGTACGTGATCCTCGGTCCGATCCTGTCTACGAGCCAACCGATCATCAGTCTGGCAATTACCGTAATCGATACAGAAGCGATGATGATATTGCCAATTTGTGATTTGGTAAGGTCAAGCTCATCCCGAACCACTGTCATTAGTGGAGCGATTCCGAACCAACCGAAGAAGCATAAAAAGAAGGCAAACCATGATAGGTGAAATGCCCGCATTTGCCGGGATTTAAAATCCAGCAATCGGATTGATGTGGCTTTTTTTATTGCTTGTTTCATGACATTATTGGTTAATCGTTGGACATCTGATTTGGAGAGGACTATTGGCCTTTTCTTGGTGTCAAGGAAAGGAGGAACCCGGACCAGTAGATCCAGACTCCATTCCTAAGCAGAGAACTATTTATTTTTAGCGGGAGCAAATCGTAAGACTGAAGGGCAAAGTAAGCCAACCTTACATGGTGTCACCTTTTCGTTTTCCCTCAACTAAGAGAAGGTGCATTCACGTGGGTTGGGCTTGCCTTGTCGCCTCTCTTTGTTCAACCTTATTGTCTACTCAAACTTATTTTAAGTAATGGTAATAGTCCATATGGCAAGGTTTAGCATTATTACGTAGAATTACGTTACTATAAGTTTGCCGGCTATTGGGTTTATGGTATCGACCAAATCTACTTTTTTGTGGTTAACAGCACATAGAAAGGTATTTTGGCGTATTCCTTTTACTGGTTAAATACCTTGTCTATGCTTATAGCTGCTAATGGGATAGTGTTTAGTGAACTACTAACAATTGCTAAGGTAAGTAATATTTTTTAAAATACGTATAAGTACGTAAAAATAATTACGTAAATATTTAAGTTTTACGTAATATGTCTGAGGGATGGTTTTTTTTATAACCTGTTTTTGCAGCAGTGAGATGGATTTTTATCATGCAAGGGTCGAAGCCTGAGGTGAGGTCAGTGCTTTTTAAGAGAGGGAAGGATAACCTGTTGAGGTCCCGGTATTAATTTCTGAAAGATTACGGAGCAGAAACTATTTTATATTCCGTTGGTTGCTATCTTAGTAATTAGGGGATAACGTAATGAGTAAAAAGCACCATGAACAAGGATACCTTAAAATTTTTGACAGCACTAACTGAAAACAACAGTAAGGAATGGATGGATGCCAACAGGGATTGGTATCAGGATACTCGAAAGGGATTTTTAGTAACGGTGGATAGTTTGTTGGAGGAATTGAAGAAGGCAGCACCAGGGTTGGATGGCCTCAGGCCAAAGGATTGTGTTTTTAGACAAAACCGTGATATCCGTTTCAGTGCCAACAAGGCTCCCTATAAAAATAATATGGGGGCGTATTTTTCTCCTGGGGGCAAGAAGTCCGTTGGCCCGGGGTATTACTTGCATGTACAGCCGGGGGAGAGTTTTTTAGCCGGTGGCATATGGATGCCTGCTGCTGAGGAATTGAAAAAAATAAGACAAGAGATTGATTACGCAGGGGCAGAATTGCAGCAGATTATCGAGGGCCCAACTTTTAAGTCTGCTTTTGGTGAGATTCATGGAGAACGGTTGAAAACGTCTCCTCGGGATTATAGTGCGGACCATCCGCATATCGAACTGTTGCGTTTGAAGAGTTTTGTCGTGACACACCCTTTGTCTGATGAAGAGGTGTTATCGGATAAGTTGGTGGAGACCTGTATGCAGCATTTTGCTAAAATGACGGTATTTCATGCGTTTTTGGCCAGGGCAGTCGATGACGCAGAAGGCGGTGAAGGGATTATTTAGGGACAGGAAAAGTGTCCGTTTGCTGAATGCAAGGGGCAAAACAGCATTTAACATAGGGTCATTCGAGGCCTTGCGCTCCTGGTATTGGGATCAAATCAGGGCGTGGCCAATCGTATGCCTCAAAGCAAGTGTTTTTCGATCATTATCGCGACACCATCTTCTTTATTGGTCGCAGTGACTTCATCTGCAACGGCTTTTACTTCCTCACGGGCATTGCCGACAGCCACGCCGTAGCCTACGGCCTGTAGCATTTCTATGTCATTATAGTTGTCACCAAAAGCTATTACCTCCGAAAGGGAAATCCCATATTTTTTTTCCAATAGTTGTTCTAAGGCACTGGCCTTGGAAATGGCCTTTGGGGCAATTTCAATATAGGTATCCTTGGAGCGGTAAAGGTGTAGGGCTTCATTTTTTTGGTCCTCCAATGCCTTGAAGAGCCGATCTATTTCCTCCGCTGGCCCCATACACATGACTTTGTGGGCTCCTGCATTTCTTGCCTCCCAGTCCGGCATCACCTGTTGCCAAGGCTTGATGACCGGTGTTACCTTGGTGCTGGTGATTTCCCGTTGGGTCCAAAAATCATCTTGGGGGGCATACCATTCGTCCTCATGGTAAACACTGACATGGATTGCTGTTCCTTCGGCAAGTCCTTGGATGTGATGGCAGATGTCCAGTGGGATCTTTACCGTATCCAGCAATTCAAATTCCTCCTCGTGGCCATTGAAATGGATGATGTATCCACCGTTATAGCATATCATGGGGTTTTGAAGCCTGTCCATGGAGGCCTGGAGATGCCGCATGGCACTTGGCATCCTGGAAGATGCCAAAATGATCGGGAAGTCAGCAGGAAGCTGCGCAATGGCCGCAAGTGTTCGATCGGAAATTTGACGGTTCTTGTCCAGTAATGTACCGTCAATGTCGGTACAAAGCGCTTTGAATTGCATGGGTTACTTTATTGAATCAAAATTTTCTAAAGATAAGAAACTGAATCCGATTACACCTATGAATAGAACAGTTAATACCACAGAGATGGCATAGAGGATCAATGCAGCCTTGGCATAATTGGCTTTGGTGGTAGGGGTGGTCTTGTCCACTGCCCAAACGATCAGCATGATAAACCCAACGATGGGAATGCTGGAAATCAGTAAGGTGATGATCCAATCCCCCACCGTCATGGGAGAGTCTTTTGGTGAATGAGGGGGAAAGTTATAATCCATAATAATTACAATTTATTGGCCTGGAATTTAAAAGTATACAAGTTCGGTGAAACGGTATCGCCCAACCGGTGAACCATTGGGATGGAAGCTCCTACTGGCAATAGAGGGTGCGGTAATGATTTTTTTTCTCAGCGGTGACTTTTTTCAACATCCACCCATTTCAGCCCGATCAATTTGCAGGAGGAGTGTCTTTGGTCAAACTGGCCACTTCAAAGAGATACTGACTTTGATAGATGGCTTTAAAGGGATCGTTAGCATCCGTTTTAATGATGAAAACTTCGATGTCTTGATAGTCATGACTGTCTGAGGCTTCCACAAATGCTTTGGCACACAAACGTGCAATATTGGCTTCGTTTTCATAAAGTTCCGGATGGGTACCGTCATAAAGACGAAGCTCTATTTTGCTGCTGTCATTACCGTAATCTTTATGAAAGCTTGAGGCTACTCTGCCAAATCCACCGATTGCCTTTACCTCTTCTGTTCCCTTAAATAGATCGCTGCTGGCTACCCATTGGATAAGTTTTTCAGGATTGCAGCTGCAGCCGGATGCAAAGATTAGGCTACAAAATAATAACCAATAGGTAGACTTTAATGGACTCATTTGATGACGTTTCTTTTCAAATTTAACCTAAATTAAATAAAGTCAAAATATAATTTGCCACAATAATGCGCTACATCATATAATAAAAACAATCGTTGATGCGAGATTTGCGGTTGCGGTCCTTGGGGTTTCCCCAAAGAAACAGGTAGCGAAAGGAGACTTCATGGGCCCCTTTGGTTTGGCTGCCAATAGGCGATAACTGATAATCATAGCTGTAGCCAATGACAAATCCAGCATCCAGTTTGATTCCCAGTAATGCTATGATCGCGTCGTGGTTTGGGCTGTATTGGGTGCTGGGAATGCCGCGATAGCTGAGCCCGCCGATCACCTTTCCATAGAGCAGCTGTGTCCCTATATCGAGTTGCTTAAATGGTCCTTGCTGCTTATAACTGGCCAGCAGTGTCACTTGGTTGTCAAACGGCGATCCCCATTGGTAATTGGAGCCCAGAGGGATGTTGTAGCCGCCATGTATCCCTACTTTTAAGGGTAAGGTGTTTTGGCTATTGTCCGGAAAGAAACTCAGCCGTGGTTGATTGACATGGTGGCCAGCGATGCCCAAGAAGAAAAAGTCATTATTGACCAAAGTTCCAAAAGAAATGTCCAGGTAACTGTAGGGGTCAAATGCTGGGATTTGGTCTAAAGTGTTTGGGGCGATGGTCTGTGAAAACACATCTATCTGGTCGCCAAAAACGAGGTTGTCCAACACTGCACTTCTCCGTACGATGGCTGCTTGGCCGCCAAACCGTAGGTGCCAAGTGTCTGCCAGTTGTAGGTTATAGGAATAAAAGAGGGAAATATCGCTGGTGTTTATGTTCATGTTGGATTCACGAAAACTGTTGACTGCTAAGCCAAAGCCGCTATTCAGATCATAACTGTAATGGTCGATATAAGCTGCATAAGCGGTAAAGTCATTGGATAATCCTGGCCATTGCTTGCGGTAGTTGGCTCCCACGCGGGTCAGTTCCGTGGCCCCTGCCATAGCTGGGTTTAGGTAGAGCGGAGCTGCATAGAATTGGGAATACTGGAAATCCTGGGCTTTGGTGCTCCCCAAAGCCGTTATCATCAGTAGCCAAACTATCGTTAACTTTTTCATCATTTCAAGAGCATAAATACATCCGTCATCGTGTCCGAACGACCATCCATAGTCGTGTAGTTTAGTTTGTAAACATAGTTCCCCGCATCCGCTGGAGTGCCGTTAACCGTGCCGTCCCACCCAGCTGCATTGAGGTCTTCTGTATGGTAAATCACCTCGCCCCATTTATTAAATACCCAAAATTCCAAGGTGCTGATCAAGCGGAACTTTGGAAAGAAATGATCATTCAGCCCATCGTCATTCGGCGAGAAGACATTGGGTACCATGATGGCGTGATCCGTGACTTCCACACGCAATACTGTTTCGGAAGTACAACCAAAAGCATCCGTGACCACCAAGGTGGCTTGGTAGGTGCCAGCACTTTTATAGGTGTGTCTGGGGTGCTCTTCGGTACTGGTGGTGCCATCGCCAAAATCCCAGAAATAGTGTGTAATACTTCCTGTCGACAAGTTCTGGAAGGCTACTTCAAAATGGGCCAAATGAGCATTATGTGTGGCAAAGGCCTCTGAAGAGACGGCAGCATTTACGACCGTAGGTGGGTTTTCGACCGAAAAGGATTCAGAGACCAAACAACCGCTGCCATCGGTAATTTCAGCAGTGAATAGGCCAGAAGCGGTAGTCGTCATGTTTAGACCGTTATTGGTAATTTCCCCGCCAGACCAATTAATGCTGTAGGGGGGTGTTCCTCCAGAGATGGACAAGGCAATCTCTTCGGTGACTTGATTGGCCTCACAAGCGACCGTGGTGTTTCGGGTGCTTATGACCTCGATGGGGGCGGGTCGTTTGACTTCCATCTGTTTTACCACATTACAGCCGGCATTGTCCGTGACACTGACTTGATATTGCCCGGCAGTGAGTCCGGAAAGCTCAGGTGTCGTGGCGCCGTTGCTCCAAGTGATGGCATAGGGAGGAGTCCCCCCGGAAATGCCAATGGAGAGGCTCCCACTTTGGGGATTGTCACAGTCAAGGGCATCCACTACCTGGCTTTCGATGACCAAAGGAGCTGGCTCCAAGAGGTTAAATTCCTGTCGAATGCTACAGCCATCAGCTTGTTCGATGGTCACCCCATAACTGCCGGGAGAGAGGTTGAAAATATTTTCGAGTTCAGGGCCATGGTCCCACCGAATCGTGTAATCGAGGTTGTTTTGTTGGAGGTCTAGCTGTTTGCTGCCGTCGTTGGCGCCTGTACAGGTAATTTGAGATACTGAAGGGGTCACCTGAAACAGCGGGGCATCTTCTATTGTGATGTTTTCCGTTTTGATGCAGCCAGCTTGGTCAGCAACGGTTACGGTGTAAACATCCGGGCCGAGATCGGTAAATGCCAGCTGGGAGGAGCCAAAATCCCATGAAACGGTATAGGGTGGCACGCCCCCTTGGATGTCCAATGCCAAGGTTCCGTCATTGGCTCCATAGCAAGATATATCCTCTTTTTCATAGGCGATAAGTAGCGGGCTGTCCGGCTCTGTGATGGTAATGGATTGGGAGGTGGTGGCACAGTTGTCTCCGTTAAAAACTGTCAGGGTATACTCCCCAGCAGGAAGATTGTTTATTTCCGCTCCAGTCTGTCCAAAGGCTTGACCATCCTTTTGCCATGAATAGGTAAAGGGGATGTTGGGGTTTCCACCGGTGGCCTCCATCGAAATGGCCCCGGTAGCTTCCCCTGCACAATACACTGCAGTGGTTTCCACCAGGTTTACCTGGACAGGTGCTGGAGATGTCAACGTGTAGGATGAAGTGGCCTCACAGCCAGCTCCATCTTGGACGGTCAGTTCATAGGTGCCTACGGCTAAATTTTCGATCACAGCATCTGTAGCTGTAAATCCATCAGGGCCGGACCAAGCATATTGATATTGGCCATTTCCTCCCGTGGGGACTACGGCAATCCTCCCATCATTGGCCCCGAAACAACTGATCGCATATCCCGAATAGTCGGTCATGTCTTCTTGGATGGTAATCGCTGGATAAACGGTGACGGTATGCGATACGGTGTTTCCGGCGCAGTCTCCTTGGGACATGGCCGAGCTGGTACCGGTAAAAATTACTTGGATAGGAGCATCCGTCGGATTGGTCAATTCCATTGCTGGAATGGTGGGAGTATCACCTGCCGTGATGACGCCGACCGCACCGTTTGCGGTGGCAGTCCACGAAAAATCAGCATCAGGGATATTGTTGGATAAGGTTACTTCCTCACTGGCGCTGCCGCTGCAGATTTCTTGACTGACGGATGATATGGATAAATTTGATGAAGGAATGACCGTTACCTGAAGTACGAAGGGGTCCCCTTGGCAGCCTTCTAGCACTGGTGTGATTTCATAAGTGGCTGCTGCAGATGAATTGCCAGGGTTTATGAGTGTTTGGCTGATCGATGCGGAAGCAGTCGCTTGGTCGTTGGTGCCTGCTAGTGGCCCCGGATCAAGGACGCTCCACTGGTATCCAGCGCCAGAAATGTGGTTTTCTGGCAGGAAATTGAACGTTTCTCCATTACAGATTTCCAATGCGGCATCCGGATAATTCAGTTCAGGCTGAACCGTGATGGTATAAGTTGCAGGCTGTACGGCACAGGCACCTTGGTCCGAGTCGGTAATGATGCCTGTGAACGTTACATCCACAGGAGCGCTGGATAGGTTGATGAGGGTTTGGGCGGGAATTTCAGTGGTGCCGTTCGACAGGCCTCCCGTGACTGGGCCAAAGTCAGCTGTCCATTCCAGTGTGGTTCCGGGAGCGGAGCTAAGTGTTACGGCTGTGGACGTTTCGCCCGAACAGATGACTTGATCGGGCTGGGAAAAGGTGATGACGGGAGCCGGCTCCACTGTCACGGTGACCTCATCCGTACTGAAACAGCCCGTTTCGGTATCGGTCACCCTTAAGGAAAAAACAGTGGTTTCGATAGGAGAGGCAATGGCCAAAGGTGAATTGGCATCGGCAATGGACGTGTTGTTTGGGCTGCTCCATTGGACGCTAAGGTTGTCCTCGGAAGGACCCGCTGCAGCAAGTGCTACGGTTTCACCCAAACAAATGGTGCTATTATCGCCAGCCTCTGCAACGGGCGGAACATTATAAAAGAATGAAACGCTGTCTTCAGAGACGCCGCAAGCAGAAGAGACAGACAAGATAATGGTTTTTTCTCCAGGCGTATCGAAAAGCACTTCTCCAGGGTCCAGGGTGGTGGAGGAAGAGGGGCTTCCTCCCACAAAAGTCCACTGGTAAGTGGCCTCGCCGATGTCACATATTTCTACTGTTGCTGATGGGGTGATGGTCGTAGGCTCGCATATGCTGGAGATAGGAGAAAGCTCCACCAAGGGCGGAGCATAGACTTCTACTTCTTCACTGGCGTAAAAAGTACCGCAGTTAGTTTCCATGCTGAGGTTAAGGGTATAGCGCCCTGATCCGAGGAAGTTAAATGCGGGAGAAACGGAGTTTTGGTTGGTGCCTTCAGAAAATTCCCAATTTGCTCCGCTGCCACAAAAGGCACTTTGATACTGGATGGACCAATTGTAAACAGCATTTTCACCACAGCTGGTATCCACAAAGGAGGTGTTGGTGACGCTGACGGCCAATGGCCCACAGCCACTGGTGGTGCTCAGTTCAAAAGCCGGTTCTGGAGTTTCGTTGACACAGATGGTTTTGACTTCTTCGTTGATGCCACAACGGTTCCCGGTAATCAACCGGACGGTGTACGTTCCCGCTTCTGAAAATACCGGCCTGATGATTTCGGACCCATTGGACCAAGAATTTGGCGCGCTGGGATTGAGCTGGTTTCCCAGTGTGCCGGATGATAGTTCCCAGCCTGTCTCAGGGCTGATTTGCCAAACAAAGATGCCCAAATCTTCACATTCCCCGTTAGTGGTCACTTCACCGCCAAATTCAGTGAGGTTTTGGATCGGAATAGGAGTGTCCACACAGACCGGTTCCTCAGGGGCATCAAACTCAGGATCGGGGATTTCGGAAACATAAATAGGGGAGACCACAGCAGAGGACGCGGAGCATGGATTGGAAGCGGTGATGCTGACAGAATAAGAATTGGGGAAGTTGCCACTGTTTACGCCACAGGAGGATTCATCAAACGTATGGGTTACTGAGGCAGGAGGTGGGTGATTGTAGGTCTCGGGCGGTGAGCCATCAGAATAATCCACCGTGTAAATGGTTCCAGTGGGATTGTTTTCGGTGCCGGTGATGGGAAAGGTGAGGGTTTGTCCTCCGCATACATTGGTGTTGCCGGGATTCCCCAAGCCCACGGCAGGATTGGATCCCACAAATATTCCATATTCCTCCGTTGCTGTACATCCCGTAGGCCCTGTGACAGAATAGATGAGCCTGTAAACCCCCATGCTGTAGGAGTGGGAAAGTTCTGTCCAATCCGTTCCGGTGAACTTTTCCGACCCATCTCCCCAGTCCAAGGTATATGAAACATTGGTCTCTTGCGTGGTGGATTGGTTGTAAAAAACGAATTCGGAATCATCGTTTTCACAGATGATGACATACTGCAAATCATCGAAATTCACACCGTCCTGTTCGGTACCCACTTCCAATGATGGAGCCTGGTTTAAGGTGATGTCTTTGGTGACGGTACTTTGGGTTCCGTCTGGCTCGGTGACCGTCAAAGAAACAGCAAAAGTTTCCGTTGACGTCCCGGGCGTTCCCACAAATTCGTGTATTGGATGTTGCTCGAAAGAAGTATTGAGTTCCCCGGCATTGGGATCGCCAAAGTTCCATTCATAGGTAAGGCTATCTCCCGAGGAAAGGTCTGTAAAGGCTATGGCTGCCCTGCTACAGGAAATTGACGTGTCAAACTCAAAATCAGCATCAGGGACCAAGTTTTCGTGAGCAAGGGTAGGGGACCATTTTTCAACTAGCGCATAGGAGGCCGCAGTTGCCAACGAAAGGCTGGCAAAAAAGATTAAAAACTGAAGAAAAGGGTAGCGTTTTGCGTTATCCATGAAAGTAACTGCTAGCCTGACCAATGAAAGTAGTGTAATACTAAATTTAAGGATTTAATATCTATTATGGTGTTTAATACTTTTTTATTTATTTAAAATACATAAAACAATGTATTTATTACTATTGTTTTCGTCAGCATTTAACCAATTCCAGAAAGAGAGGGGTGTTTTTCAGCAAGGTAAATCACAGGAGTTGTTCGTGACCAAATGTCGGAGGAGAGCGGAATTATTAAAAGGGCGAGCATGCTTATGTGGACAAGCTTTTTTAAATTAGCTTAATAATCCTACGAAATGTCATTTTTCAACCCTACAGCAATCAAGAGTTTTATTTTAGGCCAATATTTTACCGATGGGGTGAAAATGACATTGGGTGTACTGCTGCCCGCTGTAATATTCTCGTTCTTGGGAGATTTTAGAACGGGGATCAGCATTTCATTGGGGGCTTTTTTGGTGAGCATTTCCGATAGTACGGGACCTTTGGAGCATCGTAGGACTGGAATGCTTGCGAGCTGTGGGTTTGTGTTTTTAAGTGCCTTGGTGACGGGGGTGTTGAACCAATCGCCAGTCCTATTGGCCATAGAAATCCCCGTATTCTGCTTTGTGTTTGCGATGTTTACCGTGTACGGGACCAGGGCTGCGTCAGTCGGGGCAGGAGCCCTTTTGGGGATGGCGATCTCCATGGACCCCCATAAGACGGCAGCTGCATTTTGGTTGTATGCTTTGATGGTATTGGCAGGGGGGATTTGGTACACCCTGTTAAGCCTTTCCATCATGCAGATCAGGCCTTACCGGGTAGCCCAACAGGCACTGGGAGAGAGTGTGCTTCAGGTGGCTGCATTTTTACGGCAAAAGGCCGCTTTTTATTCCTCAGAAACTGATGTGGAGACCAACTACCGGAAGCTGGCCGCTGTACAGGTGGCGGTCAATGAGCATCAGGATAGCGTTCGGGAAATGCTTTACAAAACCCGTAAGCGAGTAGGGGAATCCATTAGTTCGGGGCAGCTGCTGTTGGTGATATTTGTGGACATGGTGGATATTTTCGAACAGATGATGGCCTCTCATTATGACTATAAAAAGCTTCGTGAGTTATATGGCCAGTATCCCGTTATGCACGATTTTAAGCGAGGGATCCAATTGGTGGCAGAAGAGCTTTCCCGGTTGGGCTATGCGCTGATCAATAATGAAAAACCAAGGCATCCACATTACCCCGAGGATTTTTTGGCAGGACTCAGGGAGCAGATAGAAGCATTGGAGCAGACTGGGGTAAAATGCCTGATGCTACGTAAAATCTATGCCAATCTGGCTTCCATTACCGCAAGGGTGGATGATATTTACAATTATTTCTATGAAGACAAGTTGACGTTTATCTCCCAAACGCGGGAAGCAAGTCTGTCCAAGTTTATTGGGCATCAAAGCTTTTCCTTAAAATTGATCCGAGATAATTTAACGCTTGAATCCAATGTGTTTCGCCATGCCTTGCGGTTGGCCGTAACGTGTTTGGTAGGCTACCTGATTTCCCTTCAGGTGTCATTGGGAAGTCATAGTTATTGGGTGGTGTTGACGATCCTGGTGATCTTAAGGCCCGGCTTTAGTTTGACCAAGCGACGAAATACCCAGCGGATTTTAGGCACCCTTTTGGGCGGTTTTACGGGCGTGCTTATCCTGTATTTGGTGCCTGATTTTAGCCTAAGATTTGTCTTTTTGGTGATTTTCATGGTGCTGGCGTATAGTTTTTTGAGAATCAGGTACTTTCTGGCAGTGGTGTTCATGACGCCTTTTATTTTTATCGTATATGCCTTTTTGTATCCGGAATCCAATTTTTTGATTGTTCGGGAACGCATTATCGATACGGTGTTGGGATCTGGGTTGGCCTATCTGGCGAGCAACTTCTTTTTGCCGAGCTGGGAATATACCGGTTTTAGGCAGATGGCCGCCAGTGTGTTGCAGGCCAATTTGGAGTATTTTGCCCAGATTATCAGTAGATTTGATGCCAAGGCTTTTGATGAGGTGGCCTATAGGCTGGCCAGAAAAAAAATGTACCTTCGATCGGCAAGTCTTTCCGCAGCTTTTCAGCGAATGCTGGATGAGCCAAAAAGCAAACAAAGGAACAAGCAGGACCTTCACCAATTTGTGGTGCTCAACCATATCCTGTCTTCTTATTTTTCGACCCTTTCCTCCAGTTTGGTGCGGGCGGACGTGGTGCTTTCTTCACACGGCCAGGTGGTGAAGATCAAGCGAATCCGCAATTATCTTTTGAGAAGCTTGGAGCACCTGGGAGAAAAGGGTGAATCACTGGATTTTTCGGTGTTGGATCATGAGGATGGGCTGCTGAAGATTACCGACTCTGCTGAAACTTCCCTGCTTACCGAGCAACTTCAGTTGATTCAGAAAACATGTTCGGATTTAGAAAAACTCAGCAGGAAGGTCGCCAGCTAAATGCAGCCTTCATTTTTGTAAGACTGCTGCTCAACACTTCGCGCTGTTCAAGAACTGATTTTATCCCAAAGGCACTGGCTGACAGGATTGGGGAGATCCTTGGGGGTAGGTAAAATGTATGGATTCCACTATATTGAAAGAAATAACCTACACCGATATGATGAGAATGCTTTTGCCCTGTGCGGTATTCGTGTATATGTTCCTGTTTTCTTTTGGACTCCACGCACAGGAAACCGTAAAATTTGCCATGGTTGGTCTTTCCCATGGCCACAGCCCGTGGTTCTTCGAGTGGGGAAAAGGAGAAGATATGGAATTGGTAGGCGTTTATGAACCGGATGCCTCATTTTCCGGGGCATTTCGTGAGCGGTACCGGCTGCCAGAAAAGTTGATGTATTCGGATTTGGTGAAGATGCTGCAGGAAGTCAAGCCAGATGGAATATTGGTTTTTGGGCCAATTGTAGACCACCTTGAGGCAGTAAAGGCAGCGGCACCACTGGGTATTCATGTGATGGTCGAAAAACCCCTTGCCACGAATTTGTCGGATGCTCAAGAAATGGCACAGCTGGCGCGGAAGCATTCCATTCACTTGTTGACGAATTATGAGACTTCTTGGTATCCCTCGACCGAGCAGGCCTATCGTTTTTTTAATGGGGATGAAGCGGGTTTTGGGCAAATCAGAAAGATGGTTTTTCATCATGGGCATGAAGGTCCCAAGGAAATCGGTGTGGGCCCCGAATTCCTGGAATGGCTGACCGATCCGGTCAAGAATGGAGGAGGAGCCTTGGTGGATTTTGGTTGTTACGGCGCCAATATCATGACCTACCTGATGCATGGAGAAAGTCCCCTTGCCGTGACCGCAGTGACCAAGACGTATAAACCTGAGATTTATCCGAATGTCGATGATGAAGCGACGGTCATCGTGGATTTCCAAAACAGTCAGGGCATTATTCAAGCCTCTTGGAACTGGCCGTTTAACCGAAAAGACATGGAGGTCTATGGTGTCGATGGCTATGTCATTACCAAAGATGAGGATCAGCTCCGCTACAGTACTAAAGGTGTGGAGGAGCAGCAAATGAAGGCTAATGCAGATCAATTGGGTGTGGAGACCAATCCTTTTGAATATTTCCGGGCAGTCATTGTTGGGGAGAGGGTTCCGGCTGCGTTTAGTCCCTATACCTTGGAAAATAATTTGCAGGTCATGGAAATTTTGGATGCAGCCAAAAGGTCTGCGGAAACCGGCAAAAAGGTGTTGCTGAATGAGAAGTGAGTGGGTTCGGGCCGGCAAGTAAAGCAAGCTGTTTCACGAGGCCACACAGGTGGATCGCCTGATGCCCCCATGAAACAGCCATGAATTGAATATTAACACCGTTTTAATCGTAATCAGCGTACCTTACGGCAAAGACGCAGCGATTATCCTGACCATACTTGGACGTCTCATATTCTGTTAGATTCCACAAGTATCCGGTGTTTTGGTCATAGTAAAGGTCCTCTGCACCATGTGGCCAGCGGTAGCGTGTGCCATTGGCATCGCCGTCATGGTACCGAACAAATCGTGCGGTGGAACCTTGATAGGAGCTTTTGCCTGTGGCTGTCATCACGGTAGTCGCCCCGTTTCGGTAAACCCCCTGCATATTATAGACGGGGCCATTGTTTCCGGTGGCATTGTCTTTTGGGGTGACCACTTCCACTTGGGTACCTGAAGGAATTTCCCCTTGACTATTTAGTGAAAATCCATGGACTTTAGGGATAGAGGAACTGGATGACTTCAGGTATTGGCCTGTCCAAAGCCTTGGGTTGGAAGAAGTATCTTCTCCTAGGGCAATACATGAATAGGGCTCGGCACCGGGAATGTTATAGTAGCCCGTTTGAGGTAGGATATACCTGTAGTTAAAAGCCCTTAACGTTCCGTCAGTTTCTTCTCCCAAGCGTGACTTGGACGTGTCCCCTGATACTTCCACGATGTGGTTCAGGTCAAAAACCCGTATGCCAAGCTGGGTAGAGGCGACATAAAGCTTCTCATCATAATAGGCCAAGCCGCCTGCATGCACGCGTACAGGGCCAAATACTCCCAGCTGTGTGTAATCATTCGAAGAGGTATAAAATGGATTGTTGATGTCTTGCACTAAAAGGATATGGCGGTATTTGATGTCACTCATGTCTGTGATGTCCACCAAGGATATTCGAGCACCTTTATGTTTGTTTTCGATACCGGGAATCTGAGAAGGTCCCACTGCATACCAGCTTACCAAGAGAAAGCTTCTTCCGTTCCAGTCAAATCCGGTAATCCCTTGAGGTCTCCAGTCTTCTGTCTGTTGGTCTCCGCTGTTCCATTTAAAGCCCGTAACTTGTCTGTCGGAAGGGATGTTGAATCCATAAACCGTATTATAGCCATTGGTGGTGGCGGTACGGTTTAGGTGGAGCGTTGCCGGGGTTTCAAACCCGTGAGAAGCCAAGCTGGAAACAAAACTGCTCTCATCCGTATAGCTGCTGTTAATGGTCGTTGTGGTCGAGCTGATGGCATGAAGAGGCTCTTTGGCTGGGGCTTCGTTGACATCGACAAAATCATCTTTGGTGCACGAGGAAGCTAGCATTAGCGCGCATGACAAGGCTAATTGGTGAATTTTCATGGTGTTAAGGTTTTTTGGTTAGGATGTGATGTTAGGTTAAGCATAGAAAAAAAGGTGATTGCCTCGTTTATGTTGGCAACCACCTTTTGATATTTTGGGGTTAATTTTCGTTGTCCCACCAGACTTTTACATTGATTTCGTCTCCACCCATCCGATTGACGGCCTCTTGGTAATTTTGGAAATTACTGTTGGCCTCATCGATTGGGTAATAAAAACGGGCAGGCATTTCGCCGTCGTTTAGCATGGAGGCGGATGTCGGAAGTTCAGGAAGTCCCGTTCTTCTTTGCTCAAACCATGCTTGGTAGTCCGTGAAGAACAGATCATAGTATTTTTGGAGTAAAATACGGTCCAAGCTGCCATCATAGGCGGCAGCAGGATTGTCAAAATACCCTTCCGGAACCTCTTGACTCCACATTTCGATAGCCGCCTTGACACCATTTTCATAATGCAATTGGGCATCGTCGATATAGCCTCTTTGGGCCATTTCAGCTTTGATGAATTCCACTTCCGCATAACTCATGATGGGAATGATCAGCGGAGCTTCCGCCAAACTTCTTTGTACCCCAGAGGCGGTAGCGATGCTGTCAGGCAAAGGGTTTTCGACAAAGTCCGTAGGCTGGCCGATATAGCCATAATCTTCTCCCTCCAGTCCTTTGGCAGTGCCTGCAAAAACGCCGATTCTGGGATCTTGAAAGTTGTTCAGGTTATCGATGAAGAATTCCGTGTAATACCGGAATACGCCAAAGTCTTGAGGCCTGTCCCAAGGGGAAAGCGTGGGCGCCACACCATCCAAATGCAGCACTGCACCATCATCACCTGATGCGAACACAGGGTAGGTCTCGGGGGCATTGATCATTTCAGTGATTTTATCAAAAGCTCCTGTTTCCGGGCGATTGGATACCCGGAGTAATAACCTCAAGTGGAGGGAGTTGGTGAATTTGCGCCATTTTTGGACATCATTGCCATATAGGATATCGCTTACATAAGGCATTCCCTGTTCCTCGTCATAGATACTATTGGCATATTCCAAGTCTTCCAAGAGTTGGTTATAGATATCCTCTTGTGCTGAAAATGCAGGATACCAGACATCTTCCTCCGCCTGGAGAGCATCGGCCATGGGGACGTCACCGAAGCAATCGGTCAGGACCGAATAGGCATAGGCCTTTAGCGTCAGGGCAATGGCTTCATAATTGGGAAGGCCGTCCCGGACAGCTGCTTTCTCCATTTCAGCAATATTGCTGAGATTGGTATAGTAATTATTCCAGGTCGAAGCACCGATGTTTTGGTCAAAGTCATAGAAGAACGGGGAGTTGTTGAAATCATCCGTTTGCAGGAACATCTGCATCAAGGGCGCGGTGACACTGCGCATTTGTTTTGCATTTTGGCTGGCCAAACTGTACAGCACGGGGTTCAGGGTGCTTCCAGCCGTAATTTTGCTGAGGTTGTTGGGATCAGTATTGGTCGCTTCAAAATCCTTGGAGCATCCGGTCGCCCATAAAGCAGTCGAAGCGACCAATAAAGCATATATGTATTTTTTCATGACTGTGATTTTTTTATTGATTAAAAGCCGATTACGACATTTACACCATATTCATTCGGTACGGGCATCTGTCCCACTTCCACACCGGGGTGCATGTTAGTGCCTCCGGCAAATCCGGCCACTTCCGGGTCATAGATGGGGAAGTCAGAAAGCACAGCGAGGTTTCGGCCATATACCGAAAGGCGCATTTCATTCAGCGGTGTTTTGGCCAGGAATTTTTCAGAGAAGTCGTACGAAAGGGTCACTTCCCTGAGCTTGATAAAGGAAGCGTCGAAGGAATTGGCTTCTGTATTGGCCAGTGGGTACATCAAATTGTAATAATTGGCAATGGAGATAGGGGTGGTGTTCTCGGAGTAGGTGCCGTCACCATTGTCCACGACTCCCTTGCCCACGAGCTCTCCTTCTTCCCGGCCCACAAGGGTATGCTTCAACTTGCCCTGCTGGGTAAGTTTGTGGTGGGTGTGGGAATAGATGGTTCCGCCGTATTTGGCGTCTATGACGGCATTGATGCGGAAGTTTTTGTACTGGAAAGTATTGATGAATCCGGCCACCCACTTGGGTTGGGTATCGCCGATGTAGATGATGTCATCGGTCATTTCGGGCGCACCATTTTCGTCAAAGATGATTTCTCCTTCAGGGCTTCGTTTGTAGCCTCTTCCGTAAAGGGCAGCGGGAGAGCCTCCTTCCACGGCAACCAATTTTGCACCGGAGGAGCTCAGCATTTCAAACCTGCCTCCTTCGGCATTTTCATGCAGTGACAGGACGGTTCCTTTGTTTTTGGCCCAAGTGAGCGTGGTGTTCCATTTGAAGTTCCTGTTTTTGACCGGACTGCCGTTAAGCATGACTTCTATTCCGCGGTTACGCACTTCACCCGCATTGATGGTGACACTTCTGTATCCAGATGAATAGGGAAGAGGGGCGTTGAAGATTTGGTTTTTACTGTTGTTTTGGTAAACGGCCACGTCCAATTTCAGCCTGCTCTGGAACATCCTGAAGTCAATGCCCAGTTCTTTACTGGTGGTGATCTCCGGTTTAAAATCCGTATTGTAAAGAGAGGTAGGAGCGAGTGCAGAGCCAGGGAAATCAGACCGTCGATAGTATTTGTCCGTGCTGTAGCGGTTGCCGTATTTACCCGCTCCCCCCACTTGGGCGATGGAAGCCCGTAGTTTTGCGAAGCTGATGCTGTTTGGCATGCTGAAAATTTCACTCAGAATGATGCCAGAGCTTGCAGAAGGAAAGAAGTAGGATTGGTTGTGTTTGGGCAGTATGCTGTTCCAGTCGTTTCGGCCGGTAAGGTCAAGGAATACCTTGTCCTGCCAGCCCACGGTTACCATTCCGTATAAACTGTTTACTTTGTTATAACCGTCAAATTTACTGGTGAAAAGCTGGGAGCCGTTGACCAAGTTATATTCTCCGGGAATTTCAAGTCCTTCGGCCCAAGAGTCTTGGCGAAGGTAGCGGTAATCCATCCTGTTTCCACCCACATTGGCTGTCACTTCCCAATCATCAAAAGTGTCGGTATAGGTCAGCAGGAAATCGGTGTTTACTTCTTGCTTGAATACGTTTGTTTTGCGGTAATATCCGCGGGCATAGCGGTTGATGTCATAAGGTCTTTCCTGATCCATGTTTTTGTCATACATGTTCAATGCTCCGCGGAGCATCAAGTTGACCTTAGGATGCAGCTCAATGTCCATTTTGAAATTACCGGTAATGGCATATTGGTCCAGGCTGTTTTGGATCTCGTATACCATGGCGTAAGGATTGTCGATGTAGCTGCTGTACGGTCGGATCATGTCGACCTGTTCCTGTCCTTTTTTCCAGATGGGTTCATACCAAGCCAAGTCCACGTTTGGATTTTGGAAAATCATAAAATAAGCAATGGAGTGGTTGTTATAACCTTGGCCAGGGAGGTTGTCGCTGGTGCGGTTTCTGTAGTCCACTACTGAGCTGAGTTTGATTCGGTCAGTTACTTGGTAATTTCCGTTTACCGAAAGTGACAATTGCTCAAAGCCGGTGTTGGGCATGACCCAGTCATTTTTGGAATGGGTGATCGATCCGCGCATGGAGCCTTTTTCATCGCCACCTTGGATGGATAAATTGGTCGTTTGGGTAACGCCAGTTTGCCAAAAGTCTGTGCGGTTGTTTTCATAAGGTCTCCAGAGTTGGCGCTCAGCGGATTGTCCTTCTAAGGTAGGGTCGTATTGATAATAATACTGTCCGTCAAACTTAGGACCAAAAGCACTACTGCTGCCGGCAGTACTATTGCCATCTTCGGATGCGCCGTAGGTGTAGTAAAGGCGGTCATTATACGGTACAGGATTGCCGTTTTCATCAGTGGCGGGCTTTAGGTATCCTCCCTTGCCACTGCCTTGGCCATATTCATATTGCCAGTCTGGCCACCGTTGGATATTGTCAAATTTGGTATTGCTGCTGATCGTAACCCCTAATCCCTTTTGGCCTTTGCCGGATTTGGTGGTGATGATGACGGCACCGTTAGCTGCTTGGTATCCATAAAGTGCCGAAGCTGCTGGGCCTTTTAGTACCGAAACACTCTCGATATCGTCAGGATTCAGGTCAGAGATGGCATTTCCATAGTCCACAGGAGTGTCATTGCTGGCACTGCCGCCCATGTAGCCATTTGAAGGGCCTGATCCGGGATGCTCATTTTGGATGGGAACGCCATCTATGACGATCAAGGCGCCGTTATTGCCTGGATCCAAGGAGCTGTTTCCTCTGAGGATAATCTGTTGTGACCCCACTGGACCACCCAATCCATTGATTTGGAGCCCGGGGACTTTGCCCCGAAGGGCTTCAGACCAATTGTTTGGTCGGGCATCGGTGAGCTGCCTGGCATCAATGGTTTGCTGCGCATAGCCGAGTTTCTTTTCTTCCCTTTTCATCCCCAGGGCAGTCACGACCACTTCGTCGAGGGCACTGACATTTTCCTCTAGTGTGATGGTCAGGGGGGCCGCTTCTTGTACCGGTACTTGCTGGGTTTTGTACCCCAGGTAAGAGACGATCAAGGTCAAGGGAAAGGATTCGATTTCCAGTCTGAACTTCCCATTGGGGCCGGTAACGCCACCTTTGGAAGTTCCTTGGATCAGGAGCGTAACCCCGGGAAGCGGCTCGCCTGTACTGTCAGTGACTTTTCCTGTGACCGTCTGTCGGAGTGATTGGGAAGGCAATACAGTGATGGTCTTGTTGGTGGCTTCAAATGAAAGCCCCGCCTCCTGTCCGATTTGGTCAAGGATTTCTGCCAACGGCTCATTGCTAAACTGGAAAGAGAACAATGAGGCATCTTGGCTTACGTTCTCATCAAAAACAAAATAGTAGGCCGTTTTGCGCTCTATTTCGGAGAGTACCTGAGTGATTTTGGCATCTTCCAGGGAGAATGATAACCGCACCTTGGATAGGTTGGTCTTTTCCGCACGGGCCTGCGATTGAACCGCCATAGCAGACAAACAGAGCAGTAAAAGCCCCATTTTCAGGTTCAGTGCAGTGAAAAATCGTAATGGTGTTTTCATTTTAGATTGACATTAAAAGGGTTGTGTATGTGTTTGGTTATTTTCGTTTGATATAGATGGTATGGTCATTTTGGTATTCGTAGGTAAACTGCTTTAGCAGCGCGATACTTTTAAGGATGTTGTCAAGAGTTTCATCTTTGAATTTTCCGGTGATCCGCTCTTTTTTCAACGCATCAGATTCAAAGTGTACCTCCAGTTCAAAGCGGTCTTCAAGGGCCTCAGCAGCTTCTTCCAGGCTCGTGTTTTTGAACATGATCAAGTTGGTCCAGGCGATGGGCTGCTGGCCCCGGAAGGTTTGGATGGGCGAGAGCTGGGAATCAGCACTGGTTACCTGTTGGTGCTTTGTCAGCAGCACTTTTGTTTCCGGGAGTCCTTTCGGGCTCACCTGTACTTTTCCGCTGATGACACTTACCGTTGTGGAACTGATGGCATTCGCATTCACGTCGAAGGAAGTACCCAAGACTTTAATGGCTGCATTATCCGTATGGACCGAAAATGGCCGCTCCGCATCCCGATGCACATCAAAGAATGCCCTTCCTTCCAACGAGACATCTCTGGTGTTTCCAAAGGCATTCGGATAGGTAAGGGTACTGTTTTCGGCCAAGGTGACGATACTTCCATCATGAAGCTGAATCTCCCGGAGCTCTCCTGCAGCGGTGGTGACAGTGATGTCACCTTGATCCGTAATGTGTTTAATGGCAATTCCCACCACGAAAAGCAGCGCAAAGGCAGCGGCCACTTTTACAACGTCCCATAATGGCCGTGTTCTGGATTTCTGCTCCTTATGAAGAGTTGAGGTGATGGCTTGGAAAAGCCGCTCTCCTGTTTCTGCCGACAGTTTGTTTTTGACCTCCTCACTGGAGTGGTCCTGTATGCTGTCATAGAACTTTTCAATTAATTTAACTTCGCTTTCTGTAGCGGTCCCCTGCTGATGTTTGGCAACCAATTTCAAGAATTCTTCTCTTTTCAAAATGTGCTCTTTAAGGGATAGTGTGTAAATCGTATAGCACACGGAGTCAAAAAAGTGAACTTAAAGGTTTCTTAATTTCAGAAGGCAGGACGTTACATTACTGTAACTTTAGGGTAACGAAAAGGATAAAATAGGTGATTTCCCTGAGGTTTGTGCGGAGCAATTTTAGGGCGTTGCTGATATGGCTTTCAACCGTTCGCTTTGAAATATTCAGTTCTTCAGCAATTTCACTATTGGTTTTGTTTTGAAGCCGACTGAGGACAAAGACCTCATGGCATTTTCCTGTAAGTTTGTTGATTTGGGAAGTTAAGGTTTCCTCTAGCTCTTGGTATTCTATGGTGGTGCTTTCACTTTCAGGACTGCTGAGCTGCTTTAGGGCCTCGTCATGGACAAGGTCGAATTTGAGCTTTTTAATGTGGCCGGAAAGTTTGTACTTGATGGATTTAAAAAGATAGCTTTCGAGGTGAAGGATGTTTGTCGTTTTATTATTTTGCCAAAGACTTATAAAAATTTCCTGAACACAATCTTCACAGACTCCTTCGTCTCGGTATACATTATAGGCATACGCATACAACCGCTTCCAATACCGGTCAAAAATGACATGAAAAGCAGCATTGTCTCCCTGTTTTAGGCGCGATAGTAGCTGGTGGTCAGATATAGTGTTTTCGGAATCGTTCATGGCTTTACCTCCAAAAAGCAAAGTAAGGGAATGAATAAATAGAAATCCTGTGTAAAGCTTTAAGTTTAGGTTATCCTAATGTGAACCCAGATTTTCCCACTTCAGTGCACCCAGTGCGGCAATCTCTCACTTGACTCCATAGCGGAACATGAAAAAAGACACCAAAAAACAAGAAAGTCTTGTTTCAATAAAATGCCTGTCCTATATTTGTGCCCTCGTAAAGGGGGATTAGCTCAGCTGGCTAACGCGTCCCGACGGATGTCGGGAAGGTCATCAGGGCAAGTTTCATAGCAAAATAAAATGGGGGATTAGCTCAGTTGGCTAGAGCGCTACACTGGCAGTGTAGAGGTCATCGGTTCGAATCCGATATTCTCCACACAACCGGAATGGAGCGAATTTTTCGCTCCATTTTTTATTTTTTTGCTTTGTAACTCCTTGTCTATCTGGTAGATAAAGATAACTAAGGAATTAATTCTTCCGGTTCGAGAATGCGTTTTTGAAAAACCCAGTTTTTCGGGATATATCGAACCAATCAGCTGTCTTTTCTTTTGTATATCTCCGTTTTTATACACCTCACCGAGCTTTGAGAGCCGTTTTAGGGCTTTATCGACATAAATTTCAGGGTTCGACCGTCCGGTTGGGTTGGTAGCCGCCAATTGATCCTCCAAACGTATGATCTGTTTGTTGCATTCGGCTTTGATTTCCCGGTAATCTTCACCGTCTATATCTTCGGCCACCAATAAATCCCGGCTTCTTTTTAGCTTTTTGTGTTCTTCTTCCAACAAGCGGGCAATTTTTTTGCGCTCAATCCCTTCATCTTTGAAGTGGTACTTAAAAAAATTGTGGAGGATCTTACTGTAGATTTCCTGTCTTCCTTTTTTGAGCGTAAAGCGGTTCATCTCTTTGGCTATATACTCATTGAACACCGGGGCTTTTTCCCTGTACCCACATTCGGATGTACAGTGGTAATAATAATAGCGCTTGCTTCTTCCCCGAGAGCCGCTACCGGTCAACACCTTCCCACATTCTGGACAGATCAAAAAACCTCTCAGGGGCAGGTGCTCATCGGACACCACACGGGGCCGGTACTTCTTTCTTCCGGTTTCTTCGAGAATATTCTGTACCCTGTAAAAATCTCCTTCGGAGACCAAGGCTTCATGTTGGCCATTGACAAATTGTTCCTCTTCATCTTTATGGGCCGGGACAAATATTTTCCCGCAGTAGATGGGATTGCGGATAGCCTCGTAAAATTGGGCACGGCCCAACTTCAAGCCATCTTCCTTTAACTTTTGCCAAACATGTTTCGCAGGGTATTGACTTTGCAGGATCGTTTGAAACGCCCTTTTCATCATGGTTGATGCGGGTTTTACCGGGGCAATAAATTTTTTGGAACCTTCCATTCTATTGATATAACCGAAGGGAGCTTTTCTCAGGTGCCGGCCTTCCTTTTGAGCTCTTCGCATTCCATAGAAGATATTCAGGGCGCGCCGGTCATTTTCCACTTCGGGTGCGGCCAGGTAAATGGCCAGCATCATTTTGTTTTCCGGTATTTCCAAATCCAGGGGTTGTTCAATGGCTTGCGGCTCTATACCCAATTTACGGAGGGTGTTGATCATCTGGTAGGCATCCCCGGCATTCCGGCTAAAGCGGTCCCACTTGGTAAAAAGTACTTTATTCACCCCTCTTCCCCTGCTTTTTTTCAAGTACGTCAGCATCTTCTTCCACTCAGGGCGATTGAATGTCTTGGCCGAATGGTCTTCAAAGATCACTTTTCTTACCTTGATATTGTGATGGTCACAATATTTCTTCAGCACTTCTTCTTGACTCCGTTGGGAATATCCTTTGTCGGCCTGTTCATCGGTACTTACACGGATGTAGAGGTCAGCTACTTTCATTTTCTACAACAATTTGATTTACAGCTAATTTAGCGAAAAAACACATTAAATCCAATACTTTCTTGGATTCATCCAATGATATGTCTTCACCATGTTTCTTTAATATTCTTTGTACTTCCCGGGGAGTAACACCGCACTTTTGGGCATCCAATTTATCAAAATCATACATACCCTAAAAGTGGACTTTATGCCCCGGAAATATTCACACTGTCATCCGAAGGTGTATTAGGTGCTCAGCATAAAAAGGGGGCTTTACAGCTCCCCATTATCGGCAAAGGAATAATATCCTTCCCGGGTTATGATCAAGTGGTCCAGTACGGATATATCCAAAAAACTTCCGGCTGCGGCCAGTTTATCGGTCAATTTTTTGTCCGGTTCACTTTTGTCCAGGGTGCCCCCCGGATGGTTATGGGCCAAAATTATGGCGTTTGAAGCGGTTTTCAGCGCTACGGCAAAGATCACCCTGGGATCGGCCATGGTTCCGCTTCGACCTCCTACACTGGCATTGAATATTCCCAGCACCCTATTGGCAGAGTTCAGCAGGAGTACTTTGAATTCCTCCACAAATTCGATTTGGCCTTTGTCCCAATGCTCCATTAATATTTTATAGGCGTGGGCACTTTTGGTAATTTTGGGCCGTTCATTTGCTTTGAGCTTATTGCGGTAGGTCAGTTTGACTTCGGCGGCTTTCCATTGATTTTTTGACGTTTCCATAATCTTCTTGATTTAAGTTAA
>JGI2924J29684_1078666_pt1 | contig 95333 bp, 79 predicted proteins | sample BenlonsequencITS_FD_29684 | JGI IMG/M metagenome (IMG submission 29684)
CTAAATCATACATGATTTCTCACTATGGTTGTCAATTTTTTATTTCATTTTACTGTTGCATTTAATTTTACAACGAACCTATAATTAATATGTATATTTATTTAATTAAACTGGTATAAGAGGAGGGATATAATTTGGACGGAAACACGCTGGAGTTGATATTCAGTTGTGCAAACAGAAACTTATGTGACGGCAAAATCGAAAAGGATGAAAAAGAGGGTAAGCCGGGAAAAATAAAATGTTTTAATTGCAATAAGAAGCTATGCAGGTTCAGTAATTTAACAAATACGGCAATAATCAAAGAAAAAGTTCCAACTATGAATATAAAGAAAGATTTAAAAAAGCCATATCCACTTAAATTAAAAAAATCCGGAAGAAAGCTGCTTGCTGAAAGATATTACCAAATTCTTAGAAGAAAATATAATTGCCTTTATGAGATTTTTAACAGTATTGAACTTCCGATAGTAAGTATATCCTATCCGAGTTTTAATATAATTGGAATTAATAATAAAGCCAAGAAAGATGTAAAGCTTTTGCGTAAATGTGTTGCATTTGTAAGAGAGGTTAAAAAAGGTAATAATATATTAAATGCTTTATCAAAAGTATATTCTTGTCGAAACCAAAAATATTTAGCTGAAATGCTTTTTACAAAGTCGCCGGTATATCTTCCTAATGTTGAAATTGATAATAATGGCAGAAAAATTTATTATAAATTAATGCACCAGCCGATTTTAAATTCTCGTAATAAAATAGTAGGTTTTCTGATAATTCCCATTGATATAACCCAGGAGATAGAACAGAAAAAATATATAGAAAATCTGGCCAGATTCAAAGATGAGTTTTTGTACGGCATAACCCATGAGTTCAAAACTCCTCTGGTAGTTATAAGCTCGGCTTTGCAGGCAATAGAGGCTCTTTGCAGAGATGAGCTTACCGACAGGGTAAAAAAATACTTAAACAGGATTAAGCAAAATACCTTCAGGCAAATAAGGCTTGTAAATAATTTGCTGGATATAGCCAGAATTGAGGCCGGTCATATCAAAATATTCAAGAGGAATCTGGATATTGTTGCTTTGACTCGTCTGATAACCGAGTCAGTATCAATGTTTGCCGATTTAAAAGGTGTACAGCTCTTGTTTTATTCCAATATTGATAAAAAGATTATTGCTATTGATGAAGAAAAATATGAACGGATTATGCTTAACCTGCTCTCAAATGCAATTAAATTTACCCCCAAAGATAGATCGGTATATGTGGAAGTTTCAGCTAAGGAGGGATGTGTGGAGATAAAAGTCAAAGACAGTGGAATAGGGATACCCAAAGATAAAATCAAGACCATTTTTGAAAGGTTCGGGCAGGTGGACAGTTCATTGTCAAGAAATGCCGAGGGTACAGGTATAGGATTGTCCCTGGTTCGCATGTTTGTAAATGCTATGGGCGGAGAAATTAGTGTGACGAGCGAAGAAAACATTGGCAGTACTTTTACAGTCACTTTGCCTGATGCCGTAACTGAATGCGGATATGAAAATGACTGTTTTGACGATTTGAGAGATGAGCGTTTGATACAAGCTATCAAAATAGAGTTTTCGGATATATATTTTGAGGAAAAGGAAGACAAAAAGAAAAGCCTTGAAACTTAAAACTTCAAGGCTTTTCTTTTTGTTTGGTGCGCCATCAGGGACTCGAACCCCGGGCCCACTGATTAAGAGTCAGTTGCTCTACCAACTGAGCTAATGGCGCATATCTTATTTTGTCCGCCGAACAATTATATATTATAAGGGGGATGCATCATATTGTCAACACCAAATTTAAAAATTTTTATAAAATTTTTGTCCGTATAGAATAAGTGATAAATTGTCAAAAAATTTTTTAAGAAATAGATTGACATTGTTATAGATGTTGTTGTATAATACATCTTGCGTGATTGATGAATAACTTGCCGAAGTGGTGAAATTGGCAGACGCACTGGACTCAAAATCCAATGCGTGAAGGTTTTTCGTATAAGCTGTAAACCTTGATAAATCTGGGTTTCAGCGAATATGATAAGTGAATATCCCTCCACAGCATCCCTCCAATTTCCTCGGGTGTGTAAGTGGTCGGATAAAACTAAATAGTTAACGTGCCGATGTGGCGGAACTGGCAGACGCCCACGACTCAAAATCGTGTTCCCGGAAGGGAGTGTGGGTTCGACTCCCACCATCGGCACCAATTAAAAGACAGCGTTGGTCCCCTTGTGTAAGGGGATTTTTTTTATCTCTCTAATTCATCAGTTGATTCCTGCTGGTCGAATAAAACTGGCAGGATTGCATTTGCCGTAGCAATTTTGCTGTTATAGTCTAAATGAGTGTATATGTTGGCTGTCGTGGATATATCGCTGTGCCCCAACCACTCCTGTATTTGCTTGAGACTTACACCGTTTGCGTATAGCAGGCTCGCACATGAGTGTCGTAAATCATGAAACCTGATTTTCTTTAACCCATGTTTCTCCAGTAAAAGTGCAAAATGCTGTGATATATAGTTTGGTTTCATTCGCTCTCCTATCTCATTAACGTGAACAAAGTCCAAGTATTTGTCATTGTAGCAACTACCGCATAACCTCCTGTTATTCTCTATATCTTTTTTCTTCTGCAACAGTAAGTCTGCGATTGGCTTGACCAGCGGCAACGTGCGTTTACTGGCTTTTGATTTGGTTCCCTCCTTTTCTATAATAACATTGCCTTGCCCGTCTCCAAAGTTGACCTCTGTCACTGTGAATTGTATTGTTATTTTCGGGTCATCTGGGTTAAAATCAATCGCATCCCACCTTAACCCTATTATCTCGCTCCTACGCAGACCATAGTAAGCCGCTAAAACTATGGGTAACTCCAAGGGGTCACCTTTTGCAGCCTTGAAAAGTTTAGCAAGCTCCTCATCGGTGTAGTAGGATGCAGTGTAATCCTGCTTTTTAGGACGCTCAATCCTGTCGGCTGGATTAGATTTAATTAAACCCAGATGAAAAGCGTGCTGCAAGGCTTTGCGAATGTTGGCATGACGTCTTAACACCGAATTAGGCGACAGTCCCTTACTTAATTCGTGCTGATAAAAGTCCTGCAAATACTTGGGGTTTTCCTCAATATCGGTCAGTGTCAGCTTTTTGTCCATAAAATAGGGGATTATGCTCTGCCTGATGCCACTGTTATAGGATGCGTATGTGGTCTCCCTGACTCTGGTCCGCATCATCTCCAACCACTCCAATAAAAAGTCCACGAATAAAACCGACACCTCATCTGTCGCAGGGTTAATACCTTTTGCTGGGTTGCTCTCAATCCAGCCAAGCTCTATTGCGTAGTTTAACGATAATGTAATAATCTCGTGTATCTGCAAGATGGTCTTTTTAGACGCATGGTTTTTCGTCTTTTCATGGTTATAGTAGGCTTCCAGTGTTGAGGTCCTTATCTCGTGGAGCTGCAAATTTAAGCTCTTAAAGTAAGGACCGATAAAAACTCTGGCGTTATGGCTGTATACTGCGTAAGTTTCTTCGTCAAAGTCGTTCATCTTGTCCTTTAGCCATCTGTCTAAAAAGACGTGATACGGAGTGTTCTTACCTGACGCAATATCCTCCGGCTTAAAAGTCTTACGAGCCTCCAATAACATAGCCTCGGCTTTTTTCTTATTGCCCTTTACAGGCAGGCCCGTGCTAATTGATTTGCTCCGTCTTTTACCATCACCGTCCTTCCAGTTAAGTATTATGTGGTAGTATCCGTTCTTCTCACGCAAGTGTCCTGCTATCATAATAAAACTCACCCCTCCTTTAGTTGATAGCAGCCAACCTACCACTGACAAGCTATAGTATACCGATATTATTGGCTGCCAACAACGTATAACGCATTGGATTTTTACGATTAAGCAACGCCGATAAAACGTAACACGCTAATTTTCGGGATTTTATAGATTCGACCGATTTTTAGATGTTGGATGTTGTTTGCCCGCAATAGCTTGTAGGCAGTTTTGGTGCTGATGCCAAGCATCTGGCTCATTTGCTGCACATCCAATACATCTGGATAGTCCGCAAATGTAACATTGATAGTATTGTTTGGAACTTCATCCCGCATAAAATCACCTCCGGAACCCTTATGTTTTGGGATGTTTTGAGGGAGGCCTGATTTTGCGGGGGTTCCTGCGAATAAAACTTGACACCGGCCTAATAATTGGGACTGGCCTAATATACGCAAGTTATGCTAAAATCTGCGTATGGGAGGTGATAGGCATAGCAAAATTAACTGATAAACAAATAAAGATTAGGGAGTACCTCAAATCTGCTTGGAATCTATCGGATAGAAGCATTGCACGAGCTCTTGGAGTATCACATAGCACGGTCGGTCGAGTACGTAAGGAAATGCAAAAAAGTGGTCGATTCGACCACTTGTCAAATACAGCGGATAACGAGTGGATGAACCACCCGTATATACAGGCTAATAAAGGATTGCTGGAAACATTAAATCCCCGGGGACTGCGAGCCATCAAAAACATTGAAGTGCTTGATTATATGCAGGCTCACCCGCAGATAAAAAGCCCGTGCGTTGCACAGGCTTATTTAGCACGAGAAAAAAGACAACAGCGTAAAGACACAAGGGTAACTATATCTTTGGACGATGTTGATATTAGGGTCGCTGACGTTAGGCACGTTGAACAGTTTGATTGGATTGAGGACGGAAGCATTGACCTTTGTATTTGTGACCCGCCTTGGGATAGGACGTCAATCCCCATATGCGAAGGTATCAGCAGGGTCGCAGCCGATAAATTGCGTGACGGCGGAAGCCTACTCGTGCTTACCGGAGGCAGCCACTTGCCTGATATTATAAATGCACTATCAGCGAATAAAAGGCTACGCTATCACTGGCTCCTGACATGCCCGTTGCCGCAAGGCTCTCCTGCGTCCGTAAGCAGGCTAAAAATACAGAGCAAGGTCAGGTTTGTGCTTTGGTATGTCAAGGGGACTTACGACGGCGATATTGTATCAGACTACATAAATCGACCTAATAGCAGCAGTGCTACGGATAAAACCTACCATGAGTGGGGAGCACCGGAAGAACTGATTTCTGAATTGATAGAACGGTTTTCAAACCCCGGAGATACCGTAGCTGACTGGACCGTCGGCGGGGGTACTACTGCTGTCTGTGCAGTGCTGCTTGGGCGGAAGTTTATCGGGTCTGATGTGGACGAAAATGCCGTCAAGACAACCTTACGCAGAGTGCGTCAACTATTTGGTTACGCCCGATAAAACCTGCGTTACGGGCTTACGACAATCGCCTGCATAAGCCCCTCTGTCTCCACACTCACTCTTGGTACCTCCACCTGCAATTGACCCATTATAAATATTTGCAAGGCCTGATTTGTTATCAAATTCAAAGCAAAAATCTAAACCTCATCCTACTACGGATGAGGTTTTAGTTATTTACGCTTCATGACTTTTACTTTAAAGGTAAATCCATTAGAACAACGGTATGTTTCAACCCCATTGTCTTTATTAACTAATACCAGCTTTTTAGCTTCTCGTTCAGCCATTACATACATTTCATCTTCTGTGTTTAATGGAGTTCCGTCAATATAGGTAAGCGAAAATTTTTTATCAGTGTTACTTTGCGTCTTTTCTTCCAGGGTTACGCTAAAGTCGGCAGCGATACATCGCAATAGTAGGTTAATTATATATTCAGGTGGCTTACGTTTGCCCGTCTCCCAGTCTTGCAATGTGCGTAACGGTATATCGTAATGCTCTGCAAGTTGTTTTTGCGTAAGCTTTGCTTGTCTACGCACTTCACGAATTCGAGACATATAATCACATCCTTGAATTTTTTGTACACACGCAATGCGTGCTTTTTCATGTTTAATTTAACACGCAATGCGTGTTTTGTCAATAATCTTTACGCACGCATTGCGTGTGTACGAAGATAATGCCGATGTCTACGATTGGATTAGAAACCGGCCTAATCGTCTGTGTTATCGTCCGTCCGGAAAATCCCTCAATTGTAAGGTTTATTGGTAACTTGATGTTTAAAACGGCTTTAATCGAAACTCAAACGGTCAATAAAACCTGCTGGTTTCTTCGTCCTACATGATAATCCACTGGTTCCACGAAATCCGTGATATGCCAAAAAATAAATTTAAAAATTCCGTGGTTTTCCCATCATATTGGGCTTATTGCGGGCGACGGATAAAACGATGCTAAAATCCAGAGTTAAATATTTGTTTTAGGTGTATGTGATTATAAAATTCAATACCATAGCCCGTAATCTATTTAGAATAGTTTAAGATGAGCCAGCCGACCTTTTGGGAATTTAAAGGATGAGGGGACAAAAACTTGAACTATTTACACAACATAGTTAAGATTCTGGCAATACTCATCTTATCTTGACACGACCGTATAAAACACGCTTATACATTGTTTTTAATGCTTAAAATCGCTTTACAATCGCTTTGCAATTATAGTCTTGAGTTTTGGTCGACTCGGTTTGTAAAAACGTAAGCGTCTAATAACACGGTGTATAGAAAAAAAGCAAAAACTCATATAAAATAAGTTTTTGCACTATTTACAGGCGGCTTGTACATCGGGACTCCATGGGAGATAATCTTCCAGGAATTCAGGATTCTGGCCGAACTGCACACCCGGTAGTTCGCTAAAGATGTAATAAAGATATTTATATGGGTTAATATCGTTAGCCTTAGCACTTTCGACAATGCTATAAACAGCAGCGCTTGCATCCGCTCCTCTCGGGCTTCCGCTGAACAGCCAGTTTTTTCTTCCCAGGGTAAAGGGACGAATGCTGTTCTCCGAGAGGTTATTAGATATGGAGCAGTTACCGTCTAAAAGATAGTTCATGAAGTCTTCCTTGTTATTCAGGGCATATTGAATGGCTTCACCTATTTTAGACTTTGGCAGGACCTTGTCTTTAACCGAATCAACCCACGACCAAAAGGCCTCTAAAACGGGTGTTTCCTGTTTCAGACGCTCCAATCTTCGCTGCTCCTGAGTAAGTTTTTCAAGAGTCTCTTCAATTTCAAACAGCTTGTTGCAGAATCTTATTCCCTGGCTTGGAATGGTTGCTTCCGGACTCTGGGTATCTTTCGGAAGTGCATCCCGGAAATATCGCCGAAGATGTGTCCAACACATACACCTTGTAATCTCCGGAACTTTCTTATACCCGGAGTAAGCATCTGTATGTAGAAATCCACTGAACCCTTTAAGGAATTCCTGAGGATATTTACCATTACGCCCGGGCTGGTACTGGAAGAGCCTGATCTGCTTTTTACAGTACTTCCCGCTACTGTATACCCACATGTATGAGTTCGTGGTGTTGCTCCGGCCTTCCTCATTTAGCACCTGAACCGTGGTTTCGTCGGCATGCAGGTATTTTTCCTGCAGGAGTTTTTTATGCATCAAATCCACCAATGGCATCAGCCAGTCACGAGCTGCAGCCAGAATCCAGTTGGACATAGTCTCCCGCTTTAAATTGACACCCAGCATCTTCCACTCATTTTCCTGGCGGTAAAGAGGGAGATGGTTTACAAACTTCTGATGCATAATCCATGCTACAGTAGAAGGAGATGCCATAGAATGCTGAATCACAGGATATGGCATTGGCGACTTTTCCATATATGGCTCTCCATTTTTGCGACAGGTACGGCATTCAAAGGTTTCACGGTAATAGTCGATTACCCGGATCTTAGCAGGAATGAATTCGATCTCAGTGCGGATGAATTCTTTTCCGACAGAAACGAGGTCTGTTCCGCAAGCCTCACAATAGCGGTCTTCTTCTGCAAGTGTACAGAGACGTTTGTCATGAGGGATGTCTTTTAAAAGATCAGTCCTCTGGCCCTTGTACTTCCTTCTAATGTAGCCCTGTACTTCTTTAAGATCAGGCTCCGGTGCCTGCGGAACAGCATAAACCTCTGCTTCATCAAAAAGAGACACCTGCCCCACAGAAAGGGCTGATGTCTTCTCAGAACTTCTGCCGTACAGCTTACGAGTCAGATAAGCAACTGTTTCATGAAGCCGTTTGTTTTCCAGCTCCAACTCGTTTATGCGGTTTTCCAGGGTTGCTATCTGCTCTGCTGTGCTCATAAAATACTGTTTCCTCGCTGTTTTTTGATATATCAATTATATCACGAAATAGCCAGGAAATCCAGTAAATATGCGGCCTGGCGACATTTTTTTCCTGTTAAATGCAGGCTCCTATCTCTATCTTTTTTACTGCTTTAGGCTGGTCAATTGAGAGGCCTTCAAGCAGCCAACGGAATTCCTGGGGGGTGAGTGCCCGAACCGCATCAGCATTCATGGGCCATTGAAATTTTCCGTTTTCCAGGCGCTTGTATAGGAGAACAAAACCGTCGCCTTCCCAATAGAGCGCTTTCATCCGATCCCGCCGCCGGCCACAAAAGAGAAACAGACTGTTCTGGAATGGGTTCAACTGAAAGTTCTGTTGAACAATAGCTGCCAGTCCGTCAATAGCTTTCCGCATGTCTGTATACCCGCAGGCTATATAGATCTTTTCAGCCTTGGAGATGTCACCTAACATTCTGTATCGCCCTCAGTGTATTCTCAATCAACGCAGCAGATGCGTTATTGCTTAGTTCAAGAGTTATTGAGCCGATGCGGATAACTATATCAGATGACATGCTCTTTATTTCGGAATTACTGTGTGTAGTTTGCGTTGAAATGTCGATTGGTACTATTAGGCTATTTTCTGAATTTATGGGCGTAAGGGCTTCACATGCAGCTAATCGGACTTTTTTCAACCAGTAGTAGTAACTCTTTGGATTGATATCGTGTTCTGTACACCATGCAGTAACTGTCTGGCCACTGCTCCGGCATTCACGTATGATGTCGGTCCACTTATTTAATCTGTACTTTTGGGTAACTGCTCTGGTATTCAACTCTAAATCCTCCTTTGGAGTTTTTCAAGTTAGTCGAAAAACTCTAAAAAATCTAGATTTAGAGTATTGTCTCATAGTCCAGGGGGAATTTCTATACACTGTCTTATTGGACGCTTACGTAAAAACCTTGTGAAGAGTTGCTTACGCTCGAAAAATAATGGTTAAAAACACCCCTTAGCAAAATAGACTGCTAAGGGGTATTTATATGACTTTAAAAAGGATTAATTTTCAATAAAGACGAAACTCACAATTCATCTAATAATTCTTTTATGCTTATTGTTTTATCAAATATTGCAGCGCCTGTTAAAAGAACTACTTTACTACTACTTTCTCCTCTATAAATCCTTCAAAACTATCTATATCTTCAAATCCTACTTCAGTACCTAAAGCCTCAAAATGTTTCTTCCCGCATTCAATTTTAGCTCTTTCTGTTGGTCTTAGGGCATCAAACATAGTATCAGCTTTGGTTTCCAGTACAAAGTACAGTTTATCTTTGCCATCTACATCAATTAGTACAGCCCAGTCAGGATTATAGCTGCCTAATGGAGTGGGTATAGTAAACCAGCCGGGAAGTTTTGCATACAACTTAACCTTGCTATTGTTTTCGAAACTTCTGGCAAATCTCTCTTCTGTAGCACTATCATATACAACATATTCATATACTGACTTCTTACTTGCCATCATGTTTTTGGATAAATAGCCTATAAGCTCCTCACTTTCAAAGAGTTCTTGTGCATAATATTCGTCGTCACCTATCTTTGTGTATTTAATGCCGTCAACTATCATATTCCTCATTTTAGCGGTTATAATTTGTGATACCTGCTCCATATATTTTTGTGGGTTCTTCTTAAAAAGGTGGAGTGTTTTACTTCTTATCAGTATCTCAACAATAGTTTTTCTTGTTAAATTGGTTTCGTTCTGAAGATAAGCAATAATATCAGGCAGAGTTTCCTTCTGGTTATCCAAAACAACTGCATATCTGTCTGATTCTTTTGCCTCAATTCCACCCGCACTAATATCAAGCCCTGCTTTTGTATATATTAGCTTTGGTGAACTTACAAACAGGCTTCTCTGCATCTCTTTGCAACATTCCTCAATAAGCTTTTCACTGTCAAAGTCCACAGAATAGGTAGTCTTGTATTTTATCCTGTTCCAAAGCTCTTTAAATTCAGGGTCAAGGTATACCTGCTTATTAAGCTTAATAGTTTTTTTATCACTATTGTTCCTGATATTAAGTCCGCTGCACACTTTTCTGGCAAGAGCGGTAATCTCCGCTCTTACATGTTCATATTCTTCCGGTACATTTAGCTTGTTGTCTTTTATATCATTTTTCAGCTTGTACTGCACTTCACCTGATTCATTAATATAACCATTATTCAAAAATGCTTTGAAAATGGTTTCGGAAGCTTCCTGACCTAAATATTTTACACTTCCATCCACTTGTTTTACCGGGATGTTGGCAAACAAATGACTTTCAATAATACCAAATCTTATGCCGCTTTCAGTTTCGTATTCTTTCTGAAGTTTAGCTGCAAATTCCTCATAGCTTTCATTAGCGATAACCGTCAATGTGTTTATAAAAGAACCATACTGGCGTTCTCCTTCCTGATTAACACAAAGACGCAGGCCACGACCAATCTCTTGACGCTTTTTAACCTCGCTCTGTGTTTCATTTAGGGTACATATCTGGAACACATTGGGGTTATCCCAGCCTTCACGCAAAGCCGAGTGGGAGAAGATAAATCTAAGTTTAGTATCAAAAGATAAAAGGCGCTCCTTGTCTTTCATAATCAAGTTGTAAGTATCCTCATCATCTTGCGTAGAACCGCTGGTATCTTTTAAGACACCTTTCTTATCCGCTGAAAAATAGCCATTGTGGACTTCTTCAGCAGCGGTATCTAAATCAATATCTTTAAACAGCGTATTATACTTAGGCAGTCTTATGAGGTCTTTATAATGTTTTTCAAAGAGCTTTGCATAGATACCCTTTTGAGGATTCCCATTTTCATCATAGTAGCGATAATTTGCCACTCGGTCTATAAAGAACAGGCTCAGCACTTTTATTCCCAGCTTATTTAATACCAGTTCTTTGTCTAAATGCTCCTCTATAGTCTTTCTAATCATCTGTTCTTTTATGGCCAGGTCGTCCACATCTCCTATAGCTTTACCTATACGTAGAATATCCGGCTTGCTTGTAAAGGCAACGTATTCGTTCCCTTCTTCGCAATAAATCTCGCTGACAATATATCCTTCATAGACATCACGCCCTCCGGATTTTTCATAAAGGTCATCTCCACGTTTGACTGTTACCGCTTTCCGTTTTACCACACCTTTTCTATCTTTGACATCCATCTCTATTTTGGCTGTTATAGGAGATTTTTTATTGTCTACAGATAAAAGCTTCAAGTAAGCTTTATTGTGGTAGTCTTTAGTTGTAAACCCAGCAACTTCTATCTGCTTAACCAAACCCAAATTATAACTATCTACTGCATCCAGCTTATAAACCAGATTGTGCCTTTCCACATGGGTTGCTGAGTAACGTAATATACATAAAGGATTTAGAGATTTAATAGCTTCTTTGGCTTTAGGAGTCGTGTCTACCGATTGTGGCTCATCTATAATAACAATGGGTCTCGTCTCTTGAATAAGCTCAATAGGTTTCATACCGTTTAATCTATCATTTGTCCTATGAATAATATTGGCCTTATTTTCCTTAGTAGGGTCTGTAAAACTCTTCCTAAAAGCGTCAATGTTTATAACCATAATCTCAATATTATCGCTCACCGCAAAACTTCTTACCTGTTCCAGTTTGCTACTATCATATATGAAGTAGTGGTAAATTGTATTATCATATAATTCCTTAAAATGTTCCTCTGTAATCTGTAAGGTCTTATACACACCTTCTTTAATGGCAATACTGGGAACAACAATAATAAACTTGGAAAACCCATAGTTTTTATGGAGTTCAAAGATGGTCCTTAAGTAAACATAAGTTTTACCAGTACCGGTTTCCATCTCTATATCAAAGTCGTATTCTCCGGCTTTTAGAAACTTTGTCTGTGGCAGGCCATTCCTAAGCTGAACTTCTTGCAAATTCTTAAGTATCTCTTCTTCATCCAGTTCAAGCCTGTTGCCTATACCGTTTTCTGTATCAAACAGGCCTATTTGCCCATTATAAGCTGATACGGTAAAATTAGTATGCATAGGCGTTTGGCCTCTAAACAAATCCACAACGGAAGCTATGGCCTGCTGTTGGTATTCCAGGTTTTTATCAAATTTCAGCTTCATTTTAGACCATACCTCCCTATATAGTTATAAATTCTTCAATTCCGCCGGATTTAAGTATTTCCTTGATATTGGTCTTGTTACTGTCTGTCTTAAATCCATTATCCTTAAATACAACTCTGCTGCTTTCAGGTGATAATTCTTTTATTTTTGTCAAAATACCCTTAGCAACCTCTGTTGTAATTTCATTATCAAGGCAAATCATCAGCATGCCATAGCCAATAGAATAGACTTTCTTACCGGCAATTGTAAACTCATCAACTGGATAAGTCAGGTCAAGACCGTATTTGAGCATTATCTCATAAACAACATCAAGTTCCGTCCTGCCTTCCACAAAGTTATCTACATAATCCATTAAAGATTGCTCTAAATTATCATAATCCGGCTGCCATTTTCTGATATTTGAAGTATCGAGCTTGAACACCTTAAAGCCGATATCAAGGTTTTCTATATTCCCTTTATCTTTATATTCCTCTTTGATTTTTTCTCCTGCACGGCGGATACGCTCTTTGCCTATCTCAGAAATATTCATATATCCGGCCTTATAAGCTTCGCTATTTTCATCCGTTGGCTCTGGGAGCTGTACCATAATAAATCTACGGTTGCCACCATCTTCAGCATTAAGCTGCATTACGGCGTGGGCTGTAGTGGCAGATCCAGAGAAGAAGTCGAGGATTATAGAATCTTTGCTTGATCCCAACTCTAATAAAAACTTCAACAAACCTGTTGGCTTAGGATTGTTAAATAACAATCCCCCAAACAGTTCCTTTATTTCACGTGTTCCTTCTTGATTTGAGGCGATTTTGTCTAACCATGTATTTGCTAAAACTCCTTCAGCCATTTTTTCTGATAAAAATATCTTATAGCGTGGTTTTCCTTCTCCATTACGTGGAAAAACAATTCTATTATCTAACAGCAATTTCTCAAATGTTTCTTTCTTAAAGCGCCATTCATCGGTTATTGTTTTGCCTGTTGGTGTAACTATAGAATAAACCGCTCCTCCAACATTCGTACAAGGCATTGTTGTGTATGGACCACGGGGATCATTATCTGGATTCTTATAACTTCCCATATCCAGGGAAGGTGTAACTTTGTTAAGGATATTACCAAATCGCTTTGCGTAGATAAGCACATACTCATGGATTGGGGAGATATTCTGAGATAAATTAGCTTGACTATCCCGGCGTTTCCTTACACAGTTAGCAATAAAATTATCTTCTCCAAAAATCTCATTACAAATCTTCTTTAAGTTATCTACCTCATTATCATCAATACTAATAAAAATAACACCATCATCTGAAAGTAAATTCCTTGCAAGCCTAAGCCTTGGGTACATCATATTCAGCCAGTCGGTGTGGTATCGACCACTGGTTTCAGTATTTGTGCTTATTGCTTTGCCATTGCCATCTACTTGCCCTGTAATTCTCTTATAGTTTTCAAGACTATCATGGAAATCATCCCTATATACAAAGTCTTTCCCCGTGTTGTAAGGCGGGTCTATGTAAATCATTTTAATCTTGCCATAGTAGCTCTTTTGCAAAAGCTTCAATACCTCTAGGTTATCGCCTTCTATGTAAAGGTTCTGGGTTGTATCCCAGTTTTTACTTTCTTCTTTACATGGTCTTAACGTTCCCAGTGAAGGTGTTTGGGATAAACGCAAGGCTCGCCCTTTACCGTTCCAGGTGAAATTATAGCGTTCGTTACTATCATCTACATATTCACCTAAAAGTTGCTTCAGCTTTTCAAAATCTACCTTTCCCTCTGTAACAACTTCAGGAAACATGGTCATTAACTTCTTGATATTTTCTTCCCCTATGTCCGGGGTTTTTCCCGTAAGAGTTGTTTCTATCATTCGTTATCGCCTCCAAGCAATTTATTTTTACTCTGTTCTAATCTCTTAATCTCTATATTTAGCTCCATTCTGCGGTTAAACTGGGTTTCCTTCTTGAGTTTAGACCGCAGATTTGCAATTCTTTGCTCTATATCTTCTATCTTTGCCGAGAGTTCTCTTGCCTTGTCACCTGTTATGGTGTCATCTGTCGGCATAATGGCTGATAGGTTATAAATACTGATAGCGTCAACTATATCACTATAAAGCGTATATAGGTTTGTAAACCTCATTTGCTTTATATCAAGCTTAGCGAATAAAGCACTATCATTCCTTAACCAGTCAGTAGAGATAAATTCGTCAATGGTATTCTTGCTGCTGTCACTTTGGCTTGTCCTCTGGTGAGCCACATAGAACCGTATTTTATCTTCATGCTTGAAAATCAGCAGCATAGGGTAAGGAATAGTCCTCATAATAATCTCGGCTATTCTGTTAAGGCCATAATCTTTGTTTACAATTACTTCTATAACTTCAATTTCCGGATATTCTCGCACTTCATCCATATATGCCTGTACGTTAATTGTTTCTGGTTTAAGACAATAAAGCCATACTATCTTATCTATGATATCTGAAAACAAATACTTATCGCTGGAAGACAAATTGGCATTTTCATAAAACAGCTTTTTATATATAGTGCTACCGATAAAGCAGCTATCAGGGATGTTTAAGAAACTATAATCACCCATAGCTACTCCCCCTAGCTCTTTATAACCAAAAAAGTAATCAATTCAAAATCTTCAATACCATCAAAAATTTTTTTCGGCATGGTGGTGCCGCCTTTGCTAAAGAGGCTGGCCACTCCAATCTCCTGCTTCTTGCCTATAATGTTTTCAATAGAAGTTTCCAACAAATCGGAATAATGTTTCATTTTACGACCATCATTGGTCTCTTTATTAAACTCCTCTACCAACTCTTTAAATACTTCTTTTTGTCCGGAACATAGTTTTTTATAATAATCCAGTATCTTCTTTGCATGAAGGAAAGATAGCTTTACTTCCCCATCATCTGCGATATAAACCATATAGTAGGGAAATAAAGGGTTTTGCTCTTTGCTTTGCTGTTTCCCTTTGACTTGTCTAAGGGTAAAAATCACTCCTGGCTTTATAATATCTTTTACGCTTTCGTCTATCTTTGCAACAGCATACATTCCATTTGGTGCTTCATCCAAAAGCTTTCTGTTCTTTTTCATATATTCCATAAGTTCAATCTTAAAATCATTAAAGGTCAGGTCTGTTATCGATATACCTCCAGATATATCTTCCAGGTCCACAACCTCTTTCTGCAGTCTTTCGAGCTGCTTCTTACGGTATTCAAGGTCTCTCATCTCTTTAACAGAGTCTGTTTCTATAATATTTTCCTCACCTGTGGCAGACACATCCAATAAAACCATCCTGCCCCTGACACGCTGCTGAAGGTTTATATATTCGTCCAAGTCTTTGGTAGCCCAAAAGTTTACTAATTTAACACATTGGTTTTTTGAACCTATACGGTCAATACGCCCGAACCTTTGTATAATTCTAACCGGATTCCAATGAATATCGTAATTTATCAAATAATCACAGTCCTGAAGGTTCTGTCCTTCAGATACACAATCCGTAGCAATAAGTATATCTATATACCTATCAACTTCGGGATATATCTTGGAACACTCCTTTGAAACTGGAGAGAACAATGTCAAAATGGTATTTATATCTGACATTTTAACCGTTTTTCTTAATTCCTTTGGTACAGGTAAATTGGAATGATTGTCGCCACTTCCTGTTACAACAGCTGAATAAATACCTTTTTTAGCAAAATAATCAGCCAAATTTTCATACAAATATCTGGCTGTATCAGCAAAGGCAGTAAATACTATAACCTTTTTGTTCCCTGGGTTTATTTGATTTTGTATTTTGTTTTCTATAATAGTCCTAAGTTCAATTAATTTGGCGTCCCTATCTGGTGTAATATTCATAGCTTCCAATAAAATGGTTTCGAGCTTGTCCTTATCCGACAGCAGGTCTTGTTTCCATTTGATAAGGTCCATATCTTGGAGCAATACCTTTACATTGTTGCCAAACATGAGGCTTTCAAGCTCCGGGTCGTCTATATCAATATCATTGATATCCAATTCCGCATCATAATCAAACTGCCTTTTTTCTATGGCTTCAAGGGCCTTATCTATTTTATGGAGAATATTCTCAACAGTTATTGCGAAGGAATTGATGGAGCTTTCCAATCTTTTTAAAATGTTTACACGCATAAGGCCAACTAAGCTTTGTTCCCTGTCTGTCTGTCTGAAGATACTTTTACTTGAGCCTACTACCATATCATATTTTTCTTCATAAGCAGCTCTTTTTTCAGGACGCACATAGGCCAATGGCGAATAGATACACAAGGTAAGTTTTTTTATAAGTCTGTTGATTTCTTCTATAGGAGGAAACTCTCCTTTGGCATCAATTGCCGGATATCTGTTCTCAGGGGGTAGCCTGGTGGGAAACTTGCCTATCTCCTCTAAGTTATAATATTTTTCTATATGCTTTCTGGAACGGGCAATAGTCACCGTATCCAGGAGTTTAAAATAATCTGTATCCATCATGTTAATAAAAGTTTCAGTGGTTCTTTCATGTTCAGGCAGTTCAGACCATTTGTTGAATACAGCTTGGGCTTTTCTGAGGATTATTTCAATACTATCAAGACCCACGTCCTTAAAAGCATCATCCCTGCCCTCAGTTATAAAAGCTATTTGGTTCTTGATATCATTCATCCGGTTGTTCACAGGAGTTGCTGACAACATAAGCACCTTTGTTTTAACACCGGATTTTATAATGTCATTCATCAAGCGCTGATAACGAGTTACACGCCCTTTGACCGGCGGATTATTCCTGAAGTTGTGGCTCTCATCTATTACAACAAGGTCATAGTTTGACCAGTTTAAGGTAGCAAGGTTAATCTCACCGGAATAGCCGCTTGTCCTGCTAAGATCAGTGTGGTTCAGAACATCGTAATTAAACCTGTCTGCAGCAAAAATATTGCGTTTATCATTTTGGGTATAAATGGTCCAGTTTTCACGAAGTTTCTTGGGTACGAGTACCAAAACCCTATCGTTTCTTAGTTCATAGTATTTAATTACAGCCAGTGCAGTAAAAGTTTTTCCAAGTCCCACACTGTCAGCTATAATGCAGCCATTGTACTTCTCGAGCTTATCAATTGCTCCCATAACGGCATCCTTCTGGAATCTATAAAGCTTATTCCAGATAAGGGTTTCTTTAAAGCCTGTACGGCTTTTCACAATGTTATCTTCGGTTAGCTCATCAAGGTAATCATAGAATATATTATAAAGAGTAACAAAGTAAATAAACTCAGGTGTATTTTCTTTATATAGAATTCTCATTTGCTCAAGAACTTTATCTTTAACATCCTGAACAGCAGTATCATCCTCCCATAGTTCATTGAAGGACTGTAAAAAATCAATAGTGTATTCCTTACCATACATACACATGTTATAGTCTAATCTATTAGAAGGAGTGATACCTAAACCATCAGTAGTAAAGTCAACAGTTCCATGAATTAAAACATTATCTTCAGGATTATCTATATAAACCAGTCTTGGTTGAGCAGGATTTGGCCGTCTTAGAGATTTTATTTCTGCTTTCTTTTCCAGCCACTCGGCACATTCCTTGGCTATGGCCGCCTGCTTCATTTCATTCCTTAGCTTTATTTCAAACTCATTGCCAGATATCTTTTTTTCAGGGTGACGAACTATGTAATATTCCCTATAAAGTTCTTGGTCCTTGCGTACAAAAGTAGGCTCGGTAAAAATGAACCTCATACTATCTATCTTACTAAGTTCCTTTTTAAGTTCTTCATAAGCATAGATGGTAAAGTAAGCTGATATGATTGATAACTTTGAACCTTTACGTAATTCCGCCTTTAACTCATCTATAACCCTATACTTTTTATTATCCAAAACCTTAGGTGGCCTCATATAATCAATCCCCCGACACTAATTTATCTGCCTCTCCATTCACTGTTTTTTTCTTAGCCTTACGTCTGTCTGCAGGTTTTTCCGCATCTTTGGGTATAACCCAAACATCACTAAGCTTGAATGCGCCCGGTATTCTGCCTTCTTCACAAAGTATCTGAACTCTCCGTCTTGAAATATTCCACTTCTCAGCTATTTCCTTTGCTGATAAATAATCCATCATAAACACCTCCGTTTCGGAAGTCCATGAATTTATTATATTCCAACGTGCGAACAATTGCAAGAATTGATTAGCTTTTTATTCCAGAGGTTTCTATTCACTTTAAGAAAGTCAATACTCCAAAAGCGAACTCGATAGTTGCCCGCAAGGAATTTTATATAAATTATTTGATAAAAAGGTAAAAACTAAATGCCGCAGGAAACACGATAAAATCGGATAAAACTTGAAAAAGGCTATTGACTATAGGTATTAGAGTACGGTAATTTTATGTCAAATAAAAGAACTCTTTTCGTTTACACAGGGAAGCCCGATACAATCGACGCTGGTGAGAAATGAAAATATTGATTTTACAAGGGTTTCGAGATTAGCGGAAAAGAGCAATTGTCAAAGAAATTAAAATAACCTTTTCTTTGACACAGACTATTTTAAGGGAGGTTGGTGTTATGGGAACGATATACGGCTATTGCAGATGTTCAACTGACGAGACCAGACAGGACATCGACCGGCAAAGACGGGAACTACGCAAACTCGGAGTGCAAGACGAAAACATATACTGGGAATACGTAAGCGGACGCAAACCAAATAAAGTTGAATGGTCGAGACTGGTAGAGAAATTAGATGTCGGTGATACCATCTGCACAACCGAGGTTTCAAGGATTTCAAGGTCTACGAAAGAGCTATGCGAAATCATTGATTTGGCACAAGAAAAGCAGATAAAACTTGTAATAGGCAGCATTGTAATCGACTGCGGCAAAAATGACCCGATGACAAAAGGGATGCTGCTGATGTGGTCAGTATTTGCCGAACTGGAAGCTGACCTGATAAGCCAGAGGGTCAAGAGTGGTATGCAAAATGCCAAGGCCAAAGGTGTTAAGATAGGCCGACCTAAAACATCGCTGGATAATCTGCCTGCTAATTTCATCCGGCACTATCCAAAATACAAGGCCGGAGACCTGACACTCGTTGAGCTTGCTCGATTGTGTGGTATTAGCAGGCAGACAGCTTATAAGTATCGTACAATCTACGAGTGCAACGAATAAAAGCCAATAAAACTGATTTAAGGGAGGTCGTTAAGTGTGATTAAATCAACACTGTATTGCTTGGAGTGCCGGGAGTATGTGCCACTGCATCTACGTGATAATCACCCCTGTCCATCCGATAAAATCGCAGCCGTGGATAAGGAGATGACTGGCATTGTTGACAGGCTCTATGATATGGGTATTACACCAACTTGTGCAGTTTGGACCGCTACTAAACAGAGCGACGACGAAATTGAATACCTGCTGACGGTGCAAATTGAGATTGAAAGTCAAGTGTGTCAGCCGGTGCTGGGGGATTTACCCACAGGCTGGGAATACCATTGGGAAAAAGACGCCTCGGATAAAATCAAGCTAAACAGCATTGCTTATGAGGAAATATGGTATGACTTTGGCTTTGATGGCGAAAGTTTGCAAGGACGAATCAACGAGCTAATAAAAGACTTCGAGGGTTTCTTGGATACACGAGATTGCGATGCTGTGCAGGCTCTGATGCTGCTGTCGTATTGGTAAGAAAGGAGGTAAGAAGGTGAGCCAAAAGGATACATCTATTACACTTATTGAAAATACTTTTATCCGAGAGCCTTACTGCGTGCACTGTAAACAATGGACCCGGAACCTCACTACTCATGATTGTCCGATAAAACACATCGTTACCGTTGATGGTCCACTCCGGGGTATAGTCGATAGGCTCTATAATCTCGGCATACAGCCTGCTGAAGCAACTTACGACCTCAACTGCTTTGATTTTAACGTCTATTGCGTCAAAATACATATTCCCCTAAATCAGCAATTAAACTGTGAAGTTCTGGGGGATTTACCCGCAGGCTGGTATTATGGATGGGATGAGGAGACGGATAAAATCTGTATGCTCGGATACTTGGACTTTGAGTGCTATGTAGGGGCAAGAGCAAAAGAAAGAGTACGTGCTGTTGCACGGAAGTTTGAGAAGTTCTTGAGCAAAAAGGACCCCGCAGCAGTAAAAGCGATGCTACTACTCACGGGGGTGTAGGCTATGGATGTGCTGGACGTCCAAACTTTAAGGGCTTACTGCCTGACTTGTAGAAAAATCGTAGATAGTAAACATACATGTCAAACATACCGTCAAGTGCTACTGGATGCGGTCTTGGCTGGTATAGCCGAGAGACTCGATAATCTGGGTCTCAACCCTATAATGCTGACGTTCTACTTCGCAGAAAACCAGCCAAATACATACCGTTTACAGATAACTTTAACTCTTGCTGTCAGTTTATCTTGCGAAATATTGGGACCATTGCCCGCAGGCTGGAAGTATTGCTGGGATAGCAATACAGCATCTTCAATTGAGTATAATGACTGGCTGTGCGTTACGAAAGATTACGCAGAAGCAAGGTTAAAAACAGTTGTCAGAGAGTTTGAAAAATTCCTTGACGGTCGAGATGCGGAGGGTATAATGGCTATGATACTGCTGACAGGTTAATATGAAAAGCAGGAGCTGCGGATAAAATGCTCCTGCTTAAAAAATTTCTTCCTTAATATATTAGGGGTTTTTAGCTTTCGGCCTATGATGTTTTTATCATAGGCCCTTAATTCTGAAACTGCCGTAGAACAAAAGACCTTACAGGTCGGATAAAACCGCCTGTAAGGTCTTTCGCCATCATACCTGAACCTTTAGTGAGTGCTTGTATTCAGCGTAGTGGTCGCTCAACACATAGTCGATAACGCTTTTCTTCGGAATCAGGTAACTACCCCGGATGTAAAAGTGCTTGACTCGATTGGCTCTTATTAGCTTACGTGCAGTGGTGTCGCCGATACTTCCAAGCATTTGACGAAATTGTTCAAGTGTCACTAAATCAGGATAGTCCTTATACAGCTCTTTGTAATAGGCTCTGTTTTTCACCATATTAGTCAGCTCCTTTTAAAATTATTTGTCAGTGGTAGTGGCTGACTATTACATGTTTTGATTGCTCTTTGGAGGGGGTGGGGAGTATCCCTCCGCATCCCTCCTAATATCCCTCCAAAGGGAAATTTTTGTTTCAAAATGCAGGTTTTCAAGGAAGCCCGTAATGGTCGGATAAAACTCCTCGAAGCTGCCTGCAACCCTTGATTTTATGCGGTTTTCTCGGTCTCTAAATTCCTAATCGTTCCACTCCGTTCCTAAAGGTTCTTTTTGACTGATAGAACTCAAAATCAAGCGCCCACAAAGCGTGCCGGTTCGAGTCCGGCCAGCGGCACCAGATAAAAGAAACCAAGGATTTCGATAATGGAATCCTTGTTTTTTTATTATTATTAAAAGAAAGTGAGGTTACTTATATACCTAATACTAATTGGTCCATATTAAGTAGTCAACAACTTGGCAGATATGCTGAATATTATTCGAAAATGGAATTTGCCTCTTATGGATTTGAAGTATATACATCAGAAGTAGATGATCATGGAATAGATTTCATCGCTAAAACGAAATCTGGTGTTTTCCTTGAAATTCAGGTGAAATCAATTCGTAAACTGAGCTATGTATTTGTACAAAAAGAAAAATGGAATATTGAGAGCCCCAATACATATTTAGCACTGTTAATATTTGAAGATGGCAAGTTTCCTGAATCTTACCTGATTCCGGCAACGGCATGGAAAACCCCTAATGAATTATTTTGTGACAGGGATTATGTTGGCTTGAAAAGCAAGCTGGAATATGGGCTGAATATTTCAAAGAAAAATATGAAATTGCTGCAGGAGTATAAAATGGAAGATGTAATAAAGGATTGCAAGGTTAAATTCTAAAGGCAGGTTAAATACCGGTGCTGTCGGCGACATACGAAAAAACGTGACAGAAGCTCGTAGATGAAACGAAAAAATCATAGAACCTTAGTTGAACTTTTATTTATGAATATTTTTTATGATTTTATAAAGTCTTATGTCATTTTACTTTTTATTTTATATTATGCAGTATGGATATTATGTTCAGGAGTTGAATTTAGATGCCTTGTCCGACAGGAAACATAACCTATTACAGTTCAATCCGGCGATACGCTGTACAAAATAGCATCAAAATATAATACAACCTATCAGGCGATATTATCAGCAAATCCGGGAATAAATCCAAATTGGCTTTATATTGGACAACAAATCTGCATTCCCGTTGCCCAGGCGACATTACAGATAGTTACCCAGCCTGTATTGGTAAACGGTGTTGATATAAACACAGGCCTGTATCCTGTACTTAACTATAAGCCGGCAAATGCCCAATACCCTTATATTTATGTGCCGGTTGCCGAGTTTTCAAAAGTGGGAGCAAAAGTGACCTGGAATGAAGCCAAACAGCTGCTTTCCGTTACGACTGATTATTATGAAAATCAAAGAATTATTGCGGATCTGAAGGCAAAGATTTCTACACTGGAGAAAATGCCTCCTTTCAACTTCATTTTAACGGTTACGAAAATCGTAGGAAACTTAAGCGAAGAACAGAAAATGGAGATCTATGGACTTGCAGAGACAAAAACTTTGGATGAATTGCGTACAATGTCATCGGATGCGTTTAACCAATTAAATGAAACTGCAGTATCAAAAGATGGGATTATTGACGCACGCGGTGGTTACACGGGCTTTACTATGGCGTTTGTAAAAGGAGATATTAAGCTGGTAGCATCGGTAACATTTTATACAAATGATCCTAACTTATCGGAAAATTACAATAAATACACCGAACAGCAGAAAGAAATTTTTAACAAATTTTCTTCGGCAGCAGTTTATGTTGCAAATAAGTTTTTAAAAGAACAAATACTGGCTTTATAATTTGCAGATAAATTGCAAGACGAGAGTATGGCCTGATGCATGCACAGAGAAATAAGCCCGGCTTCAAGACATGTAATATATATGTGGACAATATTTGATGTATATCCCCCGGATTTATCATTGTGGCATTAGAGAGGAAAAAATGCTATAATTATACACTAGAAAATTGTGGTTCAGTTAAAATAAAGAAGGGGGATACGATGTATAATCAAAGCAACGCCGGTAATGCAAATCATGTTGCAGATTCAAAGCGTCCCGCAAGAAAAAAGAAAATAGGTTGTTTAGGCTGCTTTGGATATTCTTTATTAACAATTCTGGTTTTGGCAGTTGGCCTCTTTGCATTTAATACCATACGAAGCAAGATTGAAGAAAGAGAACAGCAAAAGTTGGAAGCCAGGTTTGATTATGAAGAAAAATTTTCCGCGGAAGAAAAACTTACCCGCTCTTTTGAAAAAGGTGAAATTTCTGCAGATACTTATGTTTTGCAGTTGGCATACAGCTTGTATGATGTTGAAAAGCTTGATCCGTTGTATAAATCAGATAATGATGTTGATTTTCCGCCGGATGTTGTTAATGCGGTATTAGAGCATGAAGATGAACTTAGCGACGAGACGTTGGAATATATTGCCAGCAAAATTTTAATGACAGATATAAAAATTCATCCCGATGCCAGTCAGAATTCCGTAGCTTATAAAAATAATTGGCTTCCTTTTTCCGAATACGTGTTTGCTGAGGATGAATATGATGTTACGGTTCTTGATAAAGCGATTTTATCTCCCGGCGGCAAGTTTTTGATATTTTATACCGAAACGGGAAAATCGGCGGTAAAACGTGAAGTTGTTCAGGAATTGGCAGGTTCTGTGGAAAAGATTGCAGATGATATAAGTGATTTTTTGGGTATTGAATGGGATTACAATTTTCAAGTGCTTAACTTTGAAAGTCATATACATATGAAAAAGGTTTTAAATGCGTGCGGCATTGATGAAAATGCGATAAAAAAGGCACTTCCTGTTTATATTTATGAGCCGCCGGAAACGAGTGGAGCATTGGCATGGTATATCAGAAATTTTAATCCCGTTGAGAAATTCGGAAATTGGCTGGTAAAAGTGGCCTCTGAGGAGAATATAATTGAAGAAAGGGCTACGGTGTATTCTGTACCTTATATTGTTGTTAAAACTTCATCCATATCGAACATGGAAAACTTGAATGCAATTTTAGGCCATGAACTGACTCATCATTTTCAGAGGATATATTACAATAACCTCAATCACAATCCTCCTGATTTTACGAACGAAACAGTTGCTAATTTTGTATCTGCAAGTATTAATAAGAATAAAGGAACAAATACTGTGCTAAATAAACATGCAAATGACAGTATGAACGTTCTTGATAGCCATTTTTATACAATGATAGACGGAAAAGCTTGTGGGTATCTTGAGTTTGTTTGGGCAAAATCATATGTGGATATCATTGAAAACGGAAAGCAGTATCTGATGGAGTCGCTGCTTCAGGAAGGGAATCCTTTCAACTTTCTTAAAGAGAAGGCCGGAGATTCGTATCAGCTGGTATTTGAAGATTTTGCAGTGCGCAATATTACTAAAGACTATCAGGAAAAAGGTTTTATTTCAACAATATTTCCGAAGCCGAAAGAGTGGATTAACCGCTATATGGACGGAGAAGAGCATGAGATTAATTTCAATTGTTTACATTATTACTATATTGATGTAAAATCTTTTCGCAAGTCAAAGACTGAAATTCGTATAAATAGTGTCGGAGACGCTGAGTTTTTTATAAAAGTAATTGGCAGAAAAAAAGAAAAGTACAGTCTTGTTGATACAATTTATTGCGAGCCGGGAAAGGAATTTTTGTTCGCAGATTTTTCAAAAGGTGATTACAAGGAATATAATGAAATAATTTTAGCTTTCGGAAATTGCGATACAACAGCGAAGGCCAAATATCAGATGATATGTTTGTCTCCTGCGACGATAGCCCTTTATGAGGCGCTGACCGGGCTTAAAGATATTGATCCGTGGGAAATTAACGGTGACTGCATAACTATTAATGTAAAAGATTTTATGAAAGGTGCAACCACACTAACGGATTTATTTGCCCGCATAAATCCTTATATTTGGGCTGAGGTGATTGATGAAGATTCACCGGATGTTGAAGAATATGTTGAACATCTTCAGGACGAGATTAACGAATTTGGAGAGGCTTTAAAGAAATTTGGGGACATGTTTGATTATAAGACCGTTCGCATTTATGTTATGCCTATAAAAAATTCAGTGTTATCCGATGATGAAATTCATGATACCGCGTTGAAAAACATGCCTATACCCAGGTTAAAAGTTATTGACAAGGCTGAGGACGGCATGCACTTGTCAATGGGCGGAAGTATTCAGCCTTTTTCTAAAACTCGGCTTATTTTCTATACGGTAATTACAAAACCGGATGAAAAAATCATGTATCGTATTGAATTGGAAAAATAAGTATTGGTGAAAATCCTTATATACAAAAACTAAATCCGGCTGTTTTAAAGGAACATATTAATGAGGTTTATATGAGGGCAAGCCTTGGAAAGATTAGCTCACGGGAATTTTGGCATGAACTGGGCTTTGTGAACGGATATGAACAAATAGAAAGAGAATACCTTGATACCTGTTTGACTTTAGATGGTGAGTTTATAAGTATTGCTGAAGAATTAGGGGCTGAGTATGACCTTGCCGTTCTGTCAATTGACGTAAAGGAATGGGGGAAGTATTTACGGGAAAAATACAATTTAGACAGGTTTTTCAGGGAAGTGGTTATAAGCGGCGAAGTTAAATGCAGAAAACCGGACTACGGTATTTATGATATTCTTTTTTCAAGATTGAATGTAAATCCTCAAGACTGTGTGTTTATTGATGACAGGTATAAAAATTTAAAAACTGCGTCTGAAAAGGGGTTGAAAACGATTAGATTTTGCAGGGAGCCGCAGGAAAAGACTTTTGAACCGGATGCTGAGATTAATTCGTTTACTCAGTTGAAAGAAGCAGTAAGATACATATGGTAGTTTTTATGTATTTATAGACTGAATTTTTCAACGAAAAAAGGCGAAATTGTTTTTTGACTTAAGGTAGAAAGTAGTGTAAAATAAAATTACAAGTTTATATTATTTTCTTTGTTTATTATAGAATATTATAGAAATTAACAGACTTCAATCTACAATTTAAAAACAAAATATAAAATTATAATTACAATAAATACATATAATTTATACATCATCTATAAATGCATGTAATTTATGCATTATCTATGCTTCAATCTACTTTATTCATTTTCCCAATTTATCCAATTAACTATGCACCAAACAATTTATTCTCGTGCAAATTTTTAAATTTAAGGAGTGGAAAAATAATGAACAATCCAATTACTGCCGTCTGGGAAATCACCATGGGGTGCAACATGCGGTGCAAGCATTGCGGCTCCAGCTGTGAGAATGCCCTGGAGGGAGAGTTGACCACCGAGGAAGCTTTGAAACTTTGCGATGAATTGGGTGAGTTGGGTTTTAAGTGGATTACTTTGTCCGGTGGTGAGCCTACAACAAGAAAGGATTGGCATCTTATAGCCAAAAGGCTTAATGAAAATGGGATAATCCCCAATATGATAACCAATGGATGGCTGATGAATGAGGAGATTGCCGATAAAGCGGTGGAAGCGGGAATCAACACAGTTGCCATTAGTGTGGACGGGCTTGAAGAAACTCATGATTTTATTCGGAAAAAAGGCTCTTTCCAAAGGATAATGCGGGCTTTCGATATCCTTAGGACCAGGAATATATTCTATTCAGCCATTACCACAATAAACAACATAAATATAAAGGAGCTTCCAAGGCTTAGAGATATTCTGATTGAAAAGGGAGTAAGAGGCTGGCAGCTTCAGCTTGGGCTTCCCATGGGAAATATGGCTAAAAACAATGAGCTTGTGGCTCAGCCTTACCATATAGACGAAGTGATAGAATTTTCCTATAAGACCGTAAAAGAGGGTTATAATATAGATGTTCAGCTGGCTGACTGTATTGGCTATTTTAATTTAAAAGAAATAGAAGTGAGGAAAAACAGCTACGGTGGAGGAAGGGATGGTTACAACTGGACCGGATGCGGTGCCGGCAAATACAGTCTCGGCATTCTGCATAACGGTGATATTTTAGGCTGTACATCCGTAAGAGACAGAAGCTTTATTGAAGGAAATATCAGACAGACCCCTATTAAAGAAATATGGATGAATCCTGACAGCTTTAGCTGGAACAGAAAAATGACCAAGGACAAGTTATCCGGCTTGTGTAAAAAATGCTATTTCGGAGAACGTTGTCTCGGAGGCTGCTCCAATACAAGGCTGACAATGGAAGGAAGCGTCTATTCTGAGAACAGATACTGTTCGTATAATGTGGCAATAAGCACTGCAAGAGAGCAGCTTGACAGAATTGAAGACGTAGATGTAATGCTTTCAAAAGCAAAGAAATTTGCAGACAATGGCAATTTTCAGCTGGCCGAAATACTGCTTTCCAGAGCCATTGAAAAAGGCTGTCGCGATATTGGGGTGTTTGAGTTTTACGGATATATAAGTTTTATGCTGGGAAACTACCTTGATGCAAAGAAAGCAAATGAAGAGGCTTTGAAAATAAATCCGGACAGCGCTTATGCAAACAAGGGAATGGGTCTGTCTTTAGGAAGACTGGGAGAATTGGAAAAAGGAATAGAGTATTTGAGAAAGGCAATTGCTCTGTCCGATGAAAACTTCACAGACCCTTACTATGACCTGGCTGTTTTGCTTTATGAGAACGGAAGGAAAGAAGAAGCTCTGGAAGTTCTTGAAGAGGGAAGAAAAAAATACAAGAGTTTTATAGACACAAGCAAGGACCTTTATGATATTCTTACAAATGCTTCTTAGGAGTGGAGAAATGCTCAGGCGTTTGTTCAAAAAAAAGTATGTATGCGTAAGGCAATATGATTTGACAGACTGTGGAGCAGCCTGTTTGTCCAGTATTGCCCAATATTACGGGTTAAAAATGTCCCTTGCAAAGATACGTGAGATGACAGGCACCGATACCCAGGGCACAAATGCCTATGGTTTAATTCATGCTGCAAAGCAACTGGGGTTTTCAGCAAAAGGTGTTAAGGCCTCAAAAGAGGATTTGCTGAAAGATTTTAGGCTTCCAGCCATAGCAAATGTAATTGTTGACAACAGGCTTGCTCATTTTGTAGTGATTTATTCAATTAAAAACAGGATAATTACGGTTGCCGACCCTGGCAAGGGAATTGTCAGGTATAGTATGGATGATTTTTGTTCAATTTGGACCGGTGGGCTTGTTTTGCTGGAGCCCGGCGAAGCTTTCCAAAAAGGGGATTATACCCAAAATATGATGGTGAAATTTGCAGGTTTTTTGAAGCCTTTAAAAAAAACCGTACTGTGTATATTTTTAGCTTCGCTTTTATATACTGCTTTAGGAATTGCAGGCTCCTTTTATATCAAGTTTTTGTTTGACGACCTTATAAAATTTGAAAAGCTTAACGACCTTCATATAATTTCCGCAGGATTTGCTGTTATATTTTTACTTCAGATATTTCTTAATTATTACAGAAGCATACTTGTTACCAAACTTGGAATGAGCATTGACAAGTCCATAATGATGGAGTATTACTCCCATGTGTTAAAGCTTCCCATGAATTTTTTCAATTCCAGAAAAGTTGGGGAGATAATTTCAAGATTTATGGATGCTTCAAAAATACGACAGGCAATTTCCGGAGCAACCCTTACCATAATGATTGATACAATTATGGCCGTTATCGGAGGAATTCTTTTATATATACAAAACTCTTCCCTGTTCTTTATATCTTTTATCATCATATTGCTGTACGGAATAATTGTGACGGTGTTTAACAAACCGATTCAGAATGCTAACAGGCAAATAATGGAGGATAATGCAAAATTAACTTCGGCGCTGGTGGAGTCGGTTAAAGGGATTGAGACGATAAAATCCTTTGGTGCCGAGGAACAGACCGAAAAAAGCACCAGAGACAAAATTGAAACTGTAATGAAAAGCTCTTTTAAAGAAGGGATGCTGTACATAAATCTTTCTTCCCTGACCGGTATTGTTGCCGGGCTTGGAGGTATTGTAATACTCTGGGCCGGTGCATACAATGTCATAAAGGGAAACATGAGCGGGGGACAGCTTCTTGCTTTTAATGCACTGTTGGCATATTTTCTCACACCTGTGAAAAACTTAATTGATCTTCAGCCGCTTATACAAACGGCGGTGGTAGCCTCCAACAGGCTTGGAGAGATACTTGAACTTGCCACTGAAAAGGAACTGAGAGAAGACAGTGATGATTTTGTCATATCATTAAAAGGAGACATTGAATTTAGGAATGTGGATTTTCGCTACGGATTAAGAAAGCCTGTGCTAAAAAACATTAATTTAACCATACCAAAAGGGAAAACGGTAGCCATAGTAGGTGAGAGTGGTTCCGGGAAAACTACTCTGGCAAAGCTTTTGATGAATTTTTACAGTCCGGAAAAAGGGGACATTTTGATAAACGGACACAGTATAAAAAATATAAGTTTGGAGTTGATTAGAAAGAAAATAGCTTTTGTTTCACAGGATGTCTTTATTTTCAGTGGTACTGTAAAAGAAAATCTTTGTCTTGGCAATGAAAATGTTGATATGGATGAGATTATAAAAGCGGCTAAAATGGCAAATGCCCATGATTTTATAGAAAAACTGCCCCTAAAATATGATACTTTTTTGAATGAAAGCGGAGCAAATCTTTCCGAAGGGCAAAAACAAAGGCTGGCGATAGCAAGGGCACTGCTTAAAAAACCGGATATTTTGATACTCGACGAGGCAACAAGCAATTTGGACAGCATCACCGAAAACCATATCAAGGATGCAATATACGGTTTGGAAGATGATGTAACGGTTATTATAATAGCCCACAGGCTGAGCACAATAGTAAACTGTGACAAAATATATCTGCTAAAAGACGGTGAGATAGTGGAGAGTGGCTCTCACACCGAGCTTATAGCGTTAAAAGGTTGTTATTTTAAGATGTGGAAACAGACAGAAAACACTTTGGCTTCGTAAAAAAGAACTATCTCTTCTCAGAAAGAATGCAAATCAGAGATAAAGCAAGCATTCTTCCTGAGGGGAATAGTATATAAGATAACTTAAAAAGGGGGTGAGACCATGTCAGAAGCAAAGAAACTGAACATCGGAAGAGAATTGACAGATGAGGAACTTATGGAAATGACGGGAGGATCCACTTTTAGTATCCAGTGTCAGAAAGACTATACATATAAACCATCACTGCCTGTTGTTAAGTATGGAGTTGTGATTGACGAACCGGAAGTTGTTATAAAGTATGGCGTTGGTCCGATAGTCGGAATTAAGTATGGTGTTGAACCAATTGGACCAATACAACCAATGTATGGAATAAAGCCGGTGGAAACATTGAAATAAAGAGTCAAAATGATTTTGTTTTAGTTTTTGGCATGGTCAAGTAACCATGCTTTTTTTATGGCTGGAAAGGCTTGGTGTATGGTGCTTGTGAGATATGATATTAGTTTATTGTATTTAAAAAAATAATATGATATGATAAGATTGGAAATCAGTTTACAAACAAGTATTACCCAGATAATACTTTTTACATATACTTGTGAAATTTAATATTTTATGGGGGTGACGGATTTAAAATTTTTAGAGAAAAGTATTTGCCTGTATATTTTAACCTTAATTTAATTAGTTTGTTTAGGAGGAAAAATGCAATGAAAAAATTTCTTGTTTTATTGATTGCATTAATAATGATTGCAACCTTATTAGTGGTTCCCGGTGTGCAAACATCGGCAGAAGGGTCATATGCTGATTTGGCAGAACCGGATGACGACTGGCTGCATGTGGAAGGTACGAATATTGTTGACAAGTACGGCAATAAAGTTTGGATAACAGGAGCCAACTGGTTTGGATTCAATTGTAGAGAGAGAATGCTTTTGGATTCATACCATAGCGATATTATAGCAGATATTGAATTGGTTGCGGATAAAGGTATAAATGTGGTTAGAATGCCGATTGCGACAGATTTGCTCTATGCATGGAGCCAGGGGATATATCCGCCTTCAACCGATACAAGCTACAACAATCCGGCTTTGGCTGGATTAAACAGCTATGAGTTGTTTAATTTCATGCTGGAAAATTTCAAAAGAGTCGGTATCAAAGTTATACTTGATGTGCACAGCCCGGAAACTGACAACCAGGGGCATAACTATCCTCTTTGGTACAATACCACTATAACGGAGGAGATATTCAAAAAGGCCTGGGTATGGGTGGCTGAGCGCTATAAAAATGATGACACAATAATCGGATTTGACCTAAAAAATGAGCCCCATACCAATACCGGCACCATGAAAATAAAAGCTCAAAGTGCCATATGGGATGACTCCAACCATCCGAACAACTGGAAAAGAGTGGCTGAGGAAACTGCCTTGGCAATATTGGAAGTACATCCAAATGTATTGATATTTGTTGAAGGTGTGGAGATGTATCCCAAAGACGGCATATGGGATGACGAAACTTTTGACACAAGCCCGTGGACAGGAAACAATGACTATTACGGAAACTGGTGGGGCGGTAACTTAAGAGGCGTGAAGGATTATCCGATTAATCTTGGAAAATATCAGTCGCAGCTTGTTTATTCACCTCATGATTATGGCCCGATAGTTTATGAGCAGGATTGGTTTAAAGGCGATTTTATCACTGCCAATGATGAACAGGCAAAAAGGATTCTGTATGAGCAATGCTGGAGAGACAATTGGGCATATATCATGGAAGAAGGAATATCACCGTTGCTCCTTGGCGAATGGGGAGGTATGACCGAAGGCGGCCACCCGCTTCTTGACCTGAACTTGAAGTATTTAAGATGCATGAGAGATTTTATATTGGAAAACAAATATAAATTGCATCATACTTTCTGGTGCATAAACATTGACTCGGCAGATACCGGCGGATTGTTTACCCGTGATGAGGGAACACCGTTCCCGGGGGGAAGAGATCTTAAGTGGAATGACAACAAGTACGACAATTACTTGTATCCTGTTCTTTGGAAAACCGAGGACGGAAAGTTTATAGGTCTTGACCACAAGATTCCTCTCGGCAGAAACGGTATATCAATAAGTCAGCTTTCAAACTATACACCGTCGGTTACTCCGTCTCCCAGCGCAACTCCTTCTCCGACAACAATAACTGCACCGCCGACGGATACCGTTACATACGGAGATGTGAACGGAGACGGAAGGGTAAACTCCAGCGATGTGGCATTGTTGAAAAGATATTTGTTGGGTTTGGTTGAAAATATCAATAAAGAAGCAGCGGACGTAAATGTCAGTGGAACTGTAAATTCAACGGATTTGGCAATTATGAAAAGGTATGTTTTGCGTAGCATAAGTGAGTTGCCGTATAAATAAGACAATAAAAAACGGTGGAAAAAAGGGGACTTTGGCCGCTGGCTAAAGTCCCTGAATTTTAAGGAGAGAAAAGATGCCAAAGATATTAATTGTTGAAGATGATAAAGATATTGTAAATAATTTAACCGAATACTTGCGTGACGAAGGCTTTGACGTGGATTCTGCCGGCGGACAGAATGAGGCAATTAACAAAATGGATAAAAACAAGTATGACTTGCTTCTTGTGGACATATCCTTAAAAGATGGGAATGGCTTTGCAGTATGTTCGGCAGCCCGGGAGAATAATGATATCCCGGTTATCTTTTTGTCAGCTTCGGATGATGAGTACAATATTGTTACCGGTCTTGAGATAGGAGCTGATGATTACATTGTAAAGCCTTTCAGGCCGAGGGAGCTTTTATCTCGCATTCGAAAAGCTTTAAGGCGAAATGGCAAAGCGGGAGCTGTAATAGAGCATGACAATATTCGGGTTGACACGGTTCGGGGGATTGTTACCAAAAACGGCTCGGAGATTTTCCTTTCCGCCCTTGAATATCGCCTGTTTCTTGTCTTTTTAAACAATAAGGGAGCTGTTTTGTCCAGAAGCAGGCTGCTGGAGGAAATCTGGAACATTGCCGGTGAATATGTAAACGACAATACCCTTACGGTATATATAAAGCGTCTGAGGGAAAAAATTGAGGATGACCCGCAAAATCCGACTTTTATTAAGACCGTTCGCGGACTGGGATACAAAGTTGGTGATTAAAGTGAGTTTTTTTAGAAATCCCGAAATAAAAAAAGGCTTTTTGATTTTTATTGTTTTATCGGTTGTATCAACAAGCATAGGGTTTTTATATGATAAAAGTGTCGGATTTTTTGTGCTGTGCCTTTGTTTTGTGTTTACTTTGGTTCATTTTGCTTTAACATATCTAAGATATCGGAAAATTGCAGAGTTTACCCGTGAGGTTGACAGAGTCCTTCATGGTGCTGAATCTATAAACTTTGGCAGTTACTCGGAAGGGGAACTTGCAATTTTGGAAAGCGAGATATCGAAACTTACGATAAGGCTTCGGGAACAGGCTGAAGCTTTAAAGAAAGATAAGACATTTCTTGCCGACTCCATTGCGGATATTTCTCATCAAATCAGAACCCCGCTTACCTCAATCAACATATTGGTTTCACAGCTGTTAAAACCAAAGCTTTCCGATGAACACAGAATAGAAATTGCCAAGGAACTGGAACTAATGTTAATGCGAATAGACTGGCTGATTACGGCACTTCTCAAAATGTCGAAAATTGATGCGGAAGTGGTCAGATTTCAGCGCAAAACCGTATCGGTGGCAGAGCTTGTAAGGCGCGCTATAGAGCCGATTGCAATACCCATGGAGCTTAAAGAGCAGCAGATTGATGTATTTATGGAGGGGAATGAAACTTTTATCGGAGATTTGTCCTGGTCGGTTGAAGCCATAGGAAACATTCTGAAAAATTGCATGGAACATACTCCAAAGGGCGGCAGGATAGTGATAAAGGCCTGTGAAAATGCTATTTTCACCGAGATTGAAATTACGGACAACGGACCGGGTATAGACAGGGAGGATTTGCCTCACCTTTTTGAGAGATTCTATAAAGGAAAAAATTCCGGCGAACATAGCATGGGAATAGGACTTGCCCTGGCCCGAATGATAATAGTAAGTCAGAACGGTACAATTAAAGCCCAAAACAACCATGACGGCGGTGCAAAATTTACGGTGAGGTTTTACAAGGGAGTTGTCTGATACATTTACTTCTTAAGTGACGTTTTTGTTATTTTTAAGTCACCTTCCTGTCATATTGGCGGATTATAATTAAAGCATAGACTGAACTTTTGGGAGATGAAAGTATTTATGGAGATATTGAGGGTTGAAAACGTGACAAAAACGTACGGCACCGGAGAGAACATGGTCAGGGCATTGGACGGTGTTTCATTTTCGGTAAAAAAGGGTGAATTCATTGCAATTGTAGGGCCATCGGGTTCGGGCAAATCCACACTTTTGCATATTTTAGGCGGAGTGGACAAACCTACAAGCGGCAAGGTTTTTATGGACGGCAAGGATGTTTATGCTCAAAATGACGAGCAGCTTGCAATTTTTCGCCGCCGGCAGGTGGGGCTCATATATCAGTTTTACAACCTTATACCCGTGTTAAATGTAGTGGAGAATATTACACTTCCGGTACTTATGGACGGAAGAAAAGTGAACAAAGAACGACTGGAAGAGTTGATTGAGACTTTGAATCTTAAAGGAAGGGAAAATCATTTGCCCAATCAGCTGTCGGGAGGCCAGCAGCAAAGGGTGTCCATTGGCAGGGCATTGATAAATGCTCCTTCGGTGGTGCTTGCGGACGAACCCACGGGAAACCTGGATTCGAAAAACAGCCAGGAAATTGTGGAACTTTTGAAACTCTCCAATAAAAAATACAATCAAACCTTGATTGTTATTACCCATGACGAAAATATTGCGTTGCAGGCAAACCGAGTAATTGCCATTGAGGACGGGAGGATCATTCGTGACGAGGTGATTCGGCAATGAACGTTTTTTACAAATTAACACTAAAAATTCTTGAAAAGAACAAGGCAAGAACCCTCGTCACCATCATTGGAATTATTTTATCCGCATCAATGATTACGGCGGTCACATGCTTTATTTCAAGTCTTCAGGACTTTTTGGTGGATATGGTTGTTGCACGGGAGGGAGACTGGTACGGCGTAGTATATGACGTGAAAAAAGAACAGATTGAAAGTTTAAAGAAAGATAAAGAGGTAAAATCCGTGGTATGGCTTCGGAAAATTGGCTATGCATGGCTCGAAGGCTCTCAGAACGAGTACAAGCCGTATTTGTTTATAGGAGCGATGGGAGAAGGATTTAAGGATTCAATGCCGATTCATTTGACAGAAGGAAGAATGCCGGAAAGCAACTCTGAAATTATCCTGCCGAAACATGTGGAGACCAACGGCGGAGTGAAATTTAAAATTGGAGATATACTGTCCCTTGAAATCGGCGACAGGATTTCCGACGGCTTTAAGCTTAACCAGAACAATTCCTATTTGCATGAGAAAGACGGTGGTGAAACAGAGGAATTGGTAGTTAGGGAACGACGTACTTTCACTGTTGTGGGATTTTATGAACGCCCGGGATTTGAGCCTTTTATTGCGCCGGGATATACCGCATTGACAGTTGAAGACAACAATGCTTTTAGCAGTTATGATTATGATGTTTATATTAAAACAAAGAAGATGAGTGGTATTATTGATTTTATGGACGAAAAATTTCAAGGACATGGTAGAAGAATCAACGATGACCTTTTGAGATTCAGCGGAGTTATATATGATCCAACTTTCAAGGGAATATTGTATGGACTTGCCGGAATATTAATTGCCCTTATAATGTTCGGTTCCATCCTGCTTATATACAATGCTTTTTCAATATCCGTCAATGAACGGACCAAACAATTTGGAATTTTGGCGTCTATCGGTGCAACCCGGCGGCAAATGCTAAAAAGTGTGTTGTTTGAGGCTTGTTTCTTAAGCCTTATAGGGATTCCCTTTGGCATATTGGCAGGAGTTTTGGGAATAGGGGTAACGCTGAAATTGACCGAAGATCTGTTTGTGTCTTTTTTACAGGTGGATAACGGTGTGGTTCTGGACCTTCATGTATCCCTGGGAGCTGTTGTGGTTGCCATAGTGGTTGGTTTTGCTACCGTGCTGATTTCGGCGTATATTCCCGCAAAACGCGCCTTAAGAATATCGCCCATTGATGCCATCCGGCAGACTCAGGATATTAAAATTGAAGCCAAAAAGGTGAAAACATCAAAGCTTGTCTATAAACTCTTTGGATTTGAAGGTATGATTGCAAGCAAGAATTTCAAACGCAACAGAAGAAAATATCGTACCACGGTGGTTTCGCTTTTCATGAGTGTGGTGCTGTTTATATCATCAAGCAGTTTCTGTGCTTATATTACGAAAAGTGCAAATTCGGTTGTACGACGCCTGGATTATGACATATCATATACTTTTACATCGGATCTTAAAGAAAAATACTCTTTTGACGAATTGTACGGGGAACTGTCTCAAATAAACGGTGTTGCCGACAGCAGTTACGGATATTTTTATAGAGATTTTGAATATGCAAAAATACCGACCGGATTGTTGAATAAAGAATATATAAGTCATTTGGAAAAGAGGTATGGAGAAAACTATATGGAAACTGACTTAGAATATTATCTTGTTAACATCCGAGTATACTTTGTGGATGATGTCACGTATGAAAAATATCTTAAAGAGAATTCTTTAGCCAGTAATACAAATAGAAATTCCAACGTACCGCATGCCGTTGTGGTTGATTCTATGAAATTTTATGATGCGCAGCAGAAAAAACATTATACTTTAAACCTTCTTGACGAAGGAATTCACGATATTACCGTGGAAATGCTGAAAGAAAGAGAGGATGCGGCCGGAGAAAAGATTGATATTGTCGGTGTGACTGACAGTGTACCTTTGGGTGTGCAGGATAATTTACCATATATGTTGACCGTTATATATCCTTTCAGTGCAATTTCCGCACTGCAGGAGGGTAAAAACGGTGAAGTTGATGTAACGATGTATTTTAAGACCGAAGATCACAGGATTGTTTTTGACAGGATATACAAGGTTTTAAATGAAAAAGGACTTCCTGTGTCAAGATTAATCAATTATGCAGAAACAGATGAGGCAAACCGTGCTCTAATTACCATTGTCAATGTCTTTTCCTATGGTTTTATCGTTTTAATATCCCTGATAGCCCTGGCCAATGTGTTTAACACCATTTCAACAAATATTTCGCTTCGCCGCCGTGAGTTTGCAATGTTAAAGTCCATAGGAATGACGGAGAAAGGGTTTAGCAAAATGATGAATTATGAATGCCTGCTGTACGGAATAAAAGGACTTATGTACGGTATTCCGGTGTCCATTGGTGTAACTTATCTTATTTATCGAAGTATTGCGGAAGGATTGGAAACGAAGTTTTTTGTCCCGTGGTACAGTATGGCTATTACTGTTGGAAGCGTGTTTATAGTAGTGTTTTCAACAATGCTGTATTCCATGAGCAAGATAAAAAAGGACAACCCCATTGACGCACTCAGAAATGAGAATTTATAAGACTCAAAAGTATATGGGTGTTTGTGTTAAATACTTAAAAAGCCGGTCTGAAATGGGCCGGCTTTTTTATGTTTTGAAGTGATGGGTATAGCATATGTTATGGGTATTGTGATATAATCCTTATGAATTTTATTGACAAGATGGTAATTTCATTTACAAACTGATATTTTTATTATTAACTCGAGGTGGGAGGTTGTTATGGTAAAGAGGGTACCTTTGGAAGAGCTTAAGGCACGTATGGAGCGGTTCCGTACAATGATGAATCAATATAATCCCGAATGGAAAATGGCAGTGATATTCAGTAAAATTAACATATACTATTTTACCGGAACCATGCCTGAGGGCATGCTTTTGATTCCTCGGGAAGATGAGGCGGTACTGTGGGTTCGCAGGAGTTTTGAAAGGGCAAAGGATGAATCGCTGTTTCCTGAAATCAGACCTATGAATAGTTACAGGGATGCGGTGGGAAGCTACCAAAATTTGCCGGATACGGTTTATCTTGAGACGGAGTTTGTCCCCATAGCGATGTTTCAGAGGTTTCAAAAGTATTTTCCTTTTAAAAATGTGAAGCCTTTGGATATGGTGATTGCAAAACTACGGTCAGTTAAAAGCAGTTATGAGCTGGAGATAGTGAAACAAGCCGGGGAAATTCACAAAAGAGTACTGGAGGAACGGGTGCCGGAAATTCTTGAAGAAGGCATGACTGAGGCGGAACTTGCAACCAGGCTGTTTTCCGTAATGGTGGAGGAGGGACACCAGGGAATATCCCGTTTTTCGATGTTTGATACCGAAATGGTTATAGGGCATATCTGCTTTGGTGAAAGTTCCATTTATCCCACATATTTCAACGGGCCGGGAGGATGCTATGGCTTAAGCCCTGCCGTGCCGCTTTTGGGCAGCCGTGAACGCAGGCTCAAAAAGGGTGATTTGGTGTTTATTGATGTAGCCTGTGGAGTTGACGGATACCATACCGATAAAACCATGACATACATGTTTGGCTCTCCGCTTCCCGATGAGGCCATTGAGAATCACAAAAAATGTGTTGACATTCAAAATAAAATTGCCTCAATGCTAAAACCCGGAGCAATACCTGCCAATATTTACAGGGATATAATGGACAGCCTTGATGAAAAGTTTCATCAAAACTTTATGGGATTTGGAAAGCGGAAGGTAAAGTTTTTAGGCCATGGAATTGGACTGCAGGTGGATGAAATGCCTGTTATTGCCGAAGGTTTTAATGAACCTCTGAAGGAAGGAATGGTGCTGGCTTTAGAGCCGAAAAAGGGGATTGAAAACGTAGGAATGGTTGGAATTGAGAATACTTTTATAGTGACCGGACAGGGAGGAAAGTGTATAACGGGAGACAACCCCGGATTGATACCTTTGTATTAGTCGGACGAAAACAATGAACAAGAGGGAGAATTATGGAAAAAGTCCAGAGCATATCCAACGGAACAAACAGTATTTCATATACTCTTACCCGAAGCCGAAGGAAAACTGTTGGCATAAGGATAACGGAAAACGGTGAGGTGAAAGTTGCGGCTCCTTTGAATATCCCGGACAGGCAGCTGAAAGATATAATACTCAAGAAGCTACCTTGGATTTTAAGAAAGCAGGAGGAGCTTAGGAAAATATGTGAAGAATCTCGGCTTGAAAATAAGTTCGCGGACGGGGAGACTTTTTTGTATCTTGGAAAGGAATATACTTTAAGAATTGCAAAAGGAGTACTGCCCGAAGGGGTTAATTTGGAAGAAAACTATATCGTTGTTGCAGCGGACGAGACAAAAGTCTCTGTGAACGGACCTCAATATATACGAAATGTTTTAAAGAATTTTTATGTTAATCAGTTTGTTGATATTGCAAAAACAAGGATGGATTTTTTCTCTCCTAAAATAGGTGTTTGCCCGCGGAAATTGACTGTCAGAGAACAAAAGACCCGCTGGGGAAGCTGTAGCAGCAAGGGTAATATCAGCCTTAACTGGAAGCTGGTCATGGCTCCGATGGAAGTTATCGATTATGTTATTGTGCACGAGCTTTGCCATATGAAAGAAATGAATCATTCGAAAAATTATTGGAACATTGTAAAATCCATAATTCCCGACTTTGAGCTGAGACGAAAGTGGCTTAAGGACAACGGCCACCGTTTGCTAATGTAGCCGTACAATATTGGCACAAATGCTGCCGGAACGTATGCACCGGTGTTTCGTGCAGAAGTAAATGAGATATAATTTGGATGGGATAATTTAAACAAATTGCGCTGTATTTGCATGTATGCTTTGAAATTCTTGCGTCCGGATGATAAAATAGATATATAGGAACAAGAAATATATAATATTCAATTAATGTTCAAATTTGATGTAAATCAATAGAAATTAATCGAAGTAATACCATTCAGCAATCCGTTTTTCCTGTCATCACTGTAAAAACAAAGTATCCGTTAAATGTTGAAAAATTTCCTTGTAAGAAATGCATAGTGTTGAAAAAACAGAGTTTGTGAAAGGGGAGATGCAGAAAACCGATATTACGAAAAAAATAAATGGTTAAATAATTTATTAATAATTTTTAAAGTTTTTAATAAAAGGGGGAGATTTAAGTTGAAGAAAATTTTGGCGTTTTTGCTGACAGTTGCGCTGGTGGCAGTAGTGGCCATTCCACAAGCCGTGGTAAGTTTTGCTGCGGATTTCAACTATGGTGAGGCACTTCAGAAAGCAATAATGTTTTATGAGTTCCAGCGCTCGGGAAAACTGCCCGAAAACAAAAGAAACAACTGGCGTGGAGATTCCGCTCTTAATGACGGCGCAGACAACGGTTTGGACCTTACAGGCGGTTGGTATGATGCCGGTGACCATGTAAAGTTCAACCTTCCGATGGCCTATGCCGTTACCATGCTCGCATGGAGTGTTTATGAATCCCGGGATGCGTATGTACAAAGCGGACAGCTTCCTTACATACTGGACAATATTAAATGGGCTACCGACTACTTTATAAAATGCCATCCAAGTCCAAATGTATATTATTATCAGGTGGGAGACGGAGCATTGGACCATTCATGGTGGGGACCTGCTGAAGTAATGCAGATGCCAAGACCGTCCTTCAAAGTGGATTTGACCAATCCGGGTTCGACTGTGGTTGCTGAGACGGCAGCGGCTATGGCTGCATCCTCAATTGTTTTCAAGCCTACAGACCCGGAATATGCTGCCACACTTTTAAGGCATGCGAAAGAACTCTTTACTTTTGCCGACACCACAAGAAGTGACGCAGGATATAGAGCGGCAGAGGGATACTATTCATCCCACAGCGGTTTTTATGATGAACTTACCTGGGCGAGTATATGGCTGTATCTTGCAACAGGAGACCAGTCTTATCTTGATAAAGCAGAATCCTATGAACCTCATTGGGAAAGGGAAAGAGGTACAACTTTAATTAGTTATTCCTGGGCTCATTGCTGGGATAACAAATTGTACGGTTCTTTGCTTTTGTTAGCAAAAATTACCGGCAAGTCTTATTACAAGCAATGTATTGAAAACCATCTTGACTATTGGACCGTCGGATTTAACGGAAGCAGAGTTCAATATACTCCAAAAGGACTCGCATATCTTGACAGATGGGGTTCATTGAGATATGCAACCACACAGGCGTTCCTTGCCAGCGTTTATGCGGACTGGTCCGGCTGTGACCCGGCTAAGGCGGCTGTCTACAAGGAATTTGCAAAAAAACAGGTGGATTATGCATTAGGAAGCACAGGAAGAAGCTTTGTAGTAGGTTTTGGAAAAAATCCGCCAAGAAATCCTCACCACAGGACGGCCCACAGCTCATGGAGCGCTTTAATGACCGAACCTGCGGAGTGCAGACATATTCTGGTGGGTGCATTGGTTGGCGGACCGGACGGTTCGGATTCATATGTTGACAGGCTCGATGATTATCAGTGCAATGAGGTGGCCAACGACTATAATGCTGGATTTGTAGGTGCTCTTGCCAAGATGTATGAGAAGTATGGCGGAGAACCGATTCCGAATTTCGTTGCTTTTGAAACACCGGGGGAAGAATTTTATGTTGAAGCTGCGGTAAATGCTGCAGGACCCGGTTTTGTAAATATCAAAGCTTCAATAATCAACAAGTCCGGTTGGCCGGCAAGAGGTTCAGATAAATTGTCAGCCAAGTATTTTGTCGATATTTCCGAAGCTGTTGCAAAAGGCATTACTTTGGATCAAATTACCGTTCAGTCGACTACTAATGGCGGAGCCAAGGTTTCACAGCTTCTTCCGTGGGATCCGGACAATCATATTTATTATGTAAACATTGACTTTACGGGAATAAACATATTCCCCGGAGGAATAAATGAATACAAGAGGGATGTATATTTCACTATTACGGCGCCGTATGGAGAGGGTAACTGGGACAATACCAACGACTTCTCCTTCCAGGGACTTGAGCAGGGCTTTACAAGCAAAAAGACTGAATATATACCGTTGTATGACGGTAATGTGAGAGTATGGGGTAAAGTACCGGACGGAGGTTCGGAGCCCGATCCGACGCCGACAATCACCGTTGGCCCCACTCCTTCGGTTACACCGACATCAGTACCTGGAATAATGCTCGGAGATGTGAATTTTGACGGAAGAATAAACTCGACGGATTATTCACGCTTAAAAAGATATGTAATAAAGTCTTTGGAATTCACAGATCCTGAAGAGCACCAGAAGTTCATTGCAGCTGCGGATGTTGACGGGAACGGAAGAATAAACTCCACAGATTTGTATGTGCTCAACAGGTACATATTAAAACTTATTGAAAAATTCCCGGCTGAACAGTAACGGCATTAATATTCAATAACAATTATCAGGCTGCTGCGAAAGTTGCTTTTTGCGGCAGCTTTTATTTTTATTGCAAAACTACCTGTATTATTGATAAAATAGAATAATAAGAGAGGCAATGTATGGAATTTGAGCATTGCCTTATAAAAAGTGTGTCAAACTGTATGTAAAAAGATAAACAATGCGGGGGAATTATGCTGAAAAGAAGCTTTGCAATCGGAGCATTGACTGATATAGGAAACGTGAAGAAAACCAATGAGGATAACATTCTTGTTAAAGTAGGAGATAAAAAAAATGGTGAATTCGGTCTTTTTTTAGTGGCCGACGGAATGGGAGGACTTGCCGCGGGAGAGGTGGCAAGCGGGATTATTGTAAATGAGTTCAATTTGTGGTGGGAACGGCAACTTCCCGGGATTTTAAACCAGGAAGGAAATACGGTCTTGGACACAGATACGGTTTTAAATGCTATAAGCTGGGAGCTGGACAGGCTTATACAGGACATAAACAAAAAAATTATCCGCTTTGGATTATCAATTAATGCCAAGGTTGGTTCGACTCTGACATTGCTTTTTATTTATCAGAACAAATATCTTATAAAACACGTAGGGGACAGCAGAATATACAGAATTAACAGTTCCATCACAAAACTTACGGAAGATCATTCGTGGGTTGCCCAGCAAGTAAAGGAAGGGAAGATAAAAGAGGAGGAAGCAAAGTATCATCCGAAAAGAAACATACTTACCAGATGCCTTGGAGTTATGGAGAATTTGGAGATATTTGAAGCTTGCGGTGATATTTCGGACGATGACGGATTTTTGGTTTGCAGCGACGGATTTCACAACTATCTTGATGAGCATGAAATATATTGTTCCCTTTCTTCCTGTAAAAAAGAAGATGCTGACGTTCAAAAAACTTTAAGGGAGCTTCTTGAGATAGTGAAATTAAGAGGAGCTGCCGACAATATTTCAGCTGTTGCGGTATGCCAGCATATATACAGAGATTACAGCGACAGTATATTGAATATTAAAGGAATAATTAACAGGATAACGGGTAATTTTGGCGGGTGGTGAGGTACAATACTGATAAGATGGGTTGAAATAGCGGTTCTTGTTCTGATTGCTCTTGTAAGCGACATTCGGCACTACAAGATAAGAAACAAACTTACTTTTTCATTTATGTTTATAGGAATTGTGACCAATCTCGTATTGGATGGAGTACGGGGACTTTTAGATTCTTTGCTTGGTATTATTGTCCCCTTTTTATTGTTGATTGTATTATACGCTTTAAGGATGCTGGGAGCCGGAGATGTTAAGCTTTTTAGCGCAATAGGAGCCGTTTTGGGGGTTAGAGCCGCGCTTTGGATAATGGCCTATTCTTTTTTGGCGGGAGGTGTAATTGCATTAATTATCCTTATTATCAATCGAAACGGAAAAGAAAGATTGATGCATTTATTTAATTATTTAAAGACTGTTTTTCTCACATTCAGCATACAGCCTTACACCAATTTTGAAGATAAGGACGGAAAAGCCGTATTCAGAATGACATATGCGATAACATGCGGGGTTATGGTGTTTTTTGTTGAAGTAATGCTTAAGATGAAGTAGAATAATAATAAATATATTATTTGGTTTAAGGATGAATATGCCATGGGAAAAACAACGGATGATATATTGGCTAAAATTGGATGTAAAAACACAAAATCAAGGAAAGCAGTTATTGAGGTTCTTGAAAATGCTGAGAATCCTCTTTCTGCAGAGGATATATTTTTATGCATAAAAAAACAGGGTTCGTCCGTCAATCTGTCCACTGTTTACAGAACCCTTGACCTTATGGAAAGCAAATCCGTTGTAAACAAGATTGTGATGATGGACGGTAAAGCAAGGTATGAGCTTACGGTGGACGGTCACAGGCATCATTTGGTCTGTACAAATTGCCATAAATCAGTGCCGATAGATTTTTGCCCTTTGGAAAATATGGAAAAGGATATCGGTATGAGAAGTGATTTTGACATAACCGGTCATAAAATTGAAATCTATGGTATCTGCCCTAATTGTAAAAAAGAATAAGGATAAATAGTATTGCTTGACTGTATTGCGTCGTCCAATATATAATCAAATTAAATGCAAATGATTTGCATTTGAAATAAGTTGCTTGAAATATAGTTAATATGAAAATGATTTATGGATATAATTAACTGTAAATGGATTGGCTATAATAGTTAATTTCGGGAGGACGCTTTTTATGAGAAAGAATACAAAAAAGGTGGCTTTTCTGGTTGCATGTCTGGTATTTCTCATTACGGGCTGTTTTGGCAACTCAAAGGTGGGAGAGCGAAAGGACAGTGATAAAATCAATGTATATGCCAGTTTTTATACCATGTATGATTTTGCAAATAAAATAGGCGGCGACAGGATTAACCTTGTCAATATTATGCCTGCGGGAACGGAACCTCATCACTGGGAACCGTCACCGAAAGATATTCTTGAGATTGAGAAAGCTGACGTGTTTATATATAACGGAGCGGGTATGGAGCCTTGGGTGGAAAAGGTTCTGGGTTCTATAACTAACAAAGAACTTGTGGTGGTTGAAACATCAAAAAATATAGAACTTCTTCGTGGCGGCCACTATCATGATGAAGAAAATGCGGAGGAAGAATCCGACGGTCATGATGACCTTGCATACGACCCTCATGTGTGGTTAAGTCCCAAAAATGCCAAAAAGCAAATGGAAGCAATAAAAGATGCTTTTGTAAAAGCGGATCCTGAAAACAAAGAATATTATGAAAAAAATTTTGAAGACAATGTCAAAAAGCTTGACGATCTTGACAGAGAATACAGAGAAGAACTGGCGAAGTATACAAAAAAGGATATTGTTGTGGGACATCAGGCTTACGGATATTTATGCAAGGAATACGGACTAAGACAGTATGCCATTGAAGGCCTTAATGCGGAATCTGAGCCGACGCCGGCCAGAATGGCTGAAATAGTAAAGTTTATTAAAGAAAATGATATAAAGGTCATATTTTCGGAAAAACTGCTAAGCCAGAAAGTACCGAATGCTATTGCCGCTGAGACAGGAGTTAGGGTGGAATTTTTAAATCCCCTTGGCGGACTTACACAGGAAGAGATTGATTCGGGGAAAGAATATTTTACAGTAATGAGGGAAAATCTGGAGGCGTTAAAAAAGGCTTTTGAATAAAAACCGGATTAGAGGTTGATTTTGTATGGGAAAAGTTATAGAGGTAAATGATTTAAGTTTCGGTTACGGGGAGAGGCTCATATTTAAAAACGTGGGCTTTTCCGTTGAAAAAGGGGATTTTGTCGGAATTATAGGTCCCAACGGTTCAGGGAAAAGCACTCTTATAAAACTGCTTTTGCGGCAGCTTAAGCCGATTAAAGGCCAAATCAAGCTTTTAGGCCAGGATATCGAAAAGTTTGACCAGTGGAACAAGATAGGATATGTTGCCCAAAAAGCAAATTCCTTTAACACCAGTTTCCCCGCAACGGTGGAAGAAGTGGTAAGCGCCAATTTATTCCCCAAAATCGGACTTTTCAAAAGGATAAAAAACAAGCACAGGGAGCTTGTTTACAAAGCGCTCGAAACTGTCGGGATGGAGGAGTATAAAGACCGGCTGATCGGAAATTTGTCGGGCGGACAGCAGCAGAGAGTGTTTATAGCAAGGGCTCTCGTGTCGGAGCCGGAATTGATTTTTTTGGATGAGCCCACCGTAGGGATAGATTCCGAGTCGGAAGGAGCTTTGTACTGTCTTTTGGGGAGGCTCAACCAGGAAAAGAAAATAACAATAGTCATGGTTACTCATGATATCGGAGCTGTTATTGTGCATACAAACAAAATTGCGTACGTGGGAGACAAAGGCCTGGTAATGAACGAAAACACCAAAGATTTTGTGAAAAACAATCTTGGAGGAGTATACGGGTATGATGTGAATTTTCATGCCAACAGGCATTGCTGCACGAACTGCTGGAAGAAAGGAGCTGTATAAATGTTTGGCATTTTCGGTGAGGACTTCATTTTGAATCTGGGATTTATGCAAAGGGCATATTTTATTGGTATGCTTATAGCCATAATGGCACCTGCCATCGGAGTGATAATAGTCTTAAGAAGACAGTCCATGATAGGAGATTCCCTTTCCCATACTTCTCTTGCAGGCGTGGCTTTCGGCTTGATTGCCGGCATCAATCCCATAGTCGGAGCAACTTTGTTTTCAATAACTGCGGCATTGGGAATAGAGAAAATCAGAAGAGCTTTCCCAAAATATGCCGAAGTGTCGATAGCTGTTATTATGTCCACGGGAATTGGACTTGCAGGAGTATTGTCCGGTTATGTAAAAAGCGGATTTTCCTTGTCTTCCTATTTGTTTGGAAGCATTATTGCAATATCTGATTTTGAGCTTTGCGTTATAGTTGTTTTGAGCGCCGTGGTAATAGTGACTTTTGCAGCATTGTTTAAAGAACTGTTTTTCATAACCTTTGATGAAGAGGCCGCAAGACTTGCCGGAGTGCCTGTTAAAATGATTAACTTTGTTTTTGCCGTTCTTACGGCAGTGACAATTGCGGTGTCTTCCAGGATAGTGGGCACTTTGGTTATATCCTCGCTTTTAGTTCTTCCTCCTGCTTCAGCGATGCAGATAGCAAAAAGCTTTAAACAGACAATTGTTTATTCTTTGTTGTACGGAATTTTTTCCATAGTAACGGGCCTTACTCTTTCTTTCTATCTGGACATGGTTCCCGGCGGTACAATAGTGCTGATAAGCGTGATTTGTCTTGTATTAACCCTTGTTTATAAGAATCTGGTTAAAGGATTGATTGCAAAAAAGGTATTAACCGGGACAAATTAAGTATCTTTCGTGTATTTTTATATATCGTTTTTATATTTAAAATTTTTGTTAGCACTCACCTTAAATGAGTGCTAAAATTGTCTTGACAAATTTTTAGCTGTAAAGGTAATATATTTATTAGTACAAATTAGTCGGACAATCTATTATCAGGATCAGGAGGGACCGTAATGAATCGTGAAAGTGGTTGCATATCTATCCATACGGAGAACATATTTCCTATTATAAAGAAATGGCTGTATTCGGAAAAAGATATTTTTATTCGTGAATTGGTTTCCAACGGCAGTGACGCAATAAGTAAGCTGAAGAAGCTGGTATCCATTGGAGAGGCGGAAGTTGACGGCAATGAAAAATATTATATAAAGGTTGTTGTAGACAAGGAAAAAAAGACTCTTCAGATAATTGACAACGGTATCGGAATGACCGGGGAAGAGGTAAAAAAATATATAAATCAGATTGCGTTTTCAGGAATAAAGGATTTTGTTGAAAAGTACAAGGATAAAGGCGAAGAAGCCCAGATTATCGGACATTTCGGTCTGGGATTTTATTCCGCTTTTATGGTTTCAAGCAAAGTCCAGATTGACACCCTGTCCTATCAGAAAGGTGCACAGGCTGTAAGGTGGATAAGCACAAGCGGTATTGAATATGAAATGGAGGACTCTGACAGAACGGAAAGGGGAACTACCGTAACTCTTTATATTGCGGAAGACAGTGAAGAATTCCTTGATTTTTACAAGGTAAGGGAAACCCTTGTAAAATATTTCTCATTCCTTCCTTATGAAATATATTTGGAGGATGCAAATGCAGCAAAGGAAGACAAAAAGGAAGGCGGAGATAATGAGGAGAAAAAGGCGGAAGAACCAAAGCCTATAAACGATACAAATCCGCTTTGGCTGAAGAACCCAAAGGATTGTACCGAGCAGGAATACAAGGACTTTTACAAAAAAGTATTCTTTGACTTTAATGATCCCTTGTTCTGGATTCACCTTAATATGGATTATCCTTTTAACCTGAAAGGAATTCTTTATTTCCCGAAGCTCAGAAACGAGATTGATAATTTTGACGGAAAAATCAAGCTTTTCTGCAATCAGGTTTTCGTTGCGGAGAATATTAAGGAAGTCATTCCGGAGTTTTTGATGCTCCTTAAAGGTACGATTGACTGTCCAGATCTTCCTCTTAATGTATCAAGAAGCTTTTTGCAAAATGACGGCTACGTAAACAAAATTTCTAACCACATTACAAAGAAGGTTGCGGACAAACTTATTTCAATATTTGAGAATGAGAGAGAAAGCTACAACAAATACTGGGATGATATAAATCCGTTTGTTAAATTCGGATGCATAAAGGAAAAGAAGTTTTATGAAAGGGTAAAGGATATAATTATCTTTAAGACGACGGGCGGAGAATATGTGACACTGAAGGATTATCTTGAACGCAATAAAGACAAGCATGAGAACAAGGTATTCTATGTAACTGATGAAAAACAGCAGGCACAGTATATAAAGATGTTTAAGGATAATAATATGGAAGCTGTTATGATGAATACGGTAATAGACACTCACTTCATACAGTTTATGGAAATGAATAACAGCGGTGTCAAGTTCCTGCGCATAGATGCCGACTTGAGTGAAAGTATGAAAGATAAAGAAAACAATGTGGATGAAAATTCACAAAAGGAGATTTCAGAAGCCCTTGAAAAGATGTTTAAAGAAAGTCTCAATAATGACAAGCTCAGAATAAAAGTTGAGGCTTTGAAATCTTCGGCATTGCCGGGAATGATTCTGATTAGTGAACAGGCAAGAAGGATACAGGAGATGAGCAGGTGGTACGGAGGATTTAATTTGGAAGGACTTTACGCAGAGGAAGAAACCCTTGTTTTAAACAGCAACAGCGGTTTGATCAAATCCCTTCTGAATCTTAAGGACAAAGAGGACAGAAAAGAGGATGTCAAACTTATATGCGAACATATTTATGACCTTGCAAAAATGAGCCATAAGCAGCTCGAACCGGATGACATGACAAAGTTTATTGAAAGGAGCAATTCATTGCTTACAAAGCTTGCTTCCGGTCTGTAAGAGATTGGCGGTAAGAGAAGCGATAAGAGAAATTGACAGGAAGAGATTCCCTCCAATTGCTAAGATTGCTAATAGGATTTCAGTAAGATTTTATAAAAATGTCCTTCGGAAAATAAAGCTTTCGAAGGACATTTTTATAAACATTTATTTTGCAAGTTGTTATTTTGAAGTTGTTATTTTTTTGCCTGGTCCTTGTTTCTGATTTCCACTCTTCTGATTTTTCCGCTTATGGTTTTTGGAAGCTCATCAACAAACTCGATAATTCTGGGGTACTTGTAAGGTGCGGTTACTTTCTTGACATGCTCCTGAAGTTCCTTTACAAGTTCATCGCAAGGAGAATAATTTTTGGCAAGAACGACAGTGGCTTTAACCACCTGACCTCTGATAGGATCCGGGACAGCTGTTATTGCGCATTCCAAAACCGCGGGATGCTCCAAAAGGGCGCTTTCTACTTCAAAAGGCCCGATTCTGTATCCGGAGCTCTTTATAACGTCATCAGCCCTGCCGACAAACCAGAAATAACCATCCTCATCGCGCCAAGCCATGTCTCCGGTATAATAGATATCATCGTGCCATACCTTTTTTGTAAGCTCAGTATCCCTGTAATATCCGTCAAACATTCCTATAGGTTTGCTTTTATCCGTTCTTATAACTATCTGGCCTTCCTCACCGACTTCGCAAGGATTGCCATTTTCGTCAAGAATATCTATGACATAGCCTGCAGACGGCTTGCCCATTGAACCTGGCTTGGGTTCCATCCAGGGGAATGTACCTATGGTCAAAGTAAGCTCTGTCTGACCATATCCTTCCATAAGCTTGATGCCCGTTGCTTTGTAAAACTGGTTGTATACTTCAGGATTCAGTGGTTCACCTGCAACGGTACAATATTTCAGCTTGCTGAAATCATATTTGGTTAAGTCCTCTTTTATAAAGAACCTGTAAATTGTAGGAGGTGCACAGAAAGTAGTAACACCATACTTGCATATTACATCGAGAAGATCCTTTGGAACAAATTTGTTATCATAGTCGTATACAAAAACAGCACTTCCGGCAATCCATTGACCGTAGATTTTACCCCAGGCGGCTTTTGCCCATCCAGTGTCCGCAACGGTAAGGTGCAGTCCGCCGTCAATTACATTCTGCCAGTATTTGGCGGTTACAATATGGCCCAAAGGATAAGTAAAGTCATGGGCCACCATTTTTGGCATTCCGGTGGTTCCTGAAGTAAAGTACAAAAGCATGATATCGTCATTAGTTGTTGCATCTTTGCCTGTTGGTCTTTCAAAATGTGAAGATTCGTTTTCGATTTCTTTGTTAAAGTTGTACCAGCCTTCCTTGTCTCTGCCGATAAGAGCTTTTGCCATAACAGTGGGTGATTGCTCCAGTGATTCTTCAACGTGTTTTATTACTTCGTCTTCGCCAACACATACAATCATTTTGATGTCAGCCGCATTGTTTCTGTAAATTATGTCTTTTGCGGTAAGAAGATGAGTGGCCGGTATGCATGCCGCGCCTATCTTGTGAAGAGCGAGAATTGCAAACCAGAATTCGTAACGCCTTTTTAAAATAAGCATTACACGGTCGCCTTTTTTTATTCCCACTCTCTTAAAGAAATTTGCGGCTTTGTTGCTGTACTCTTTTAATTGGCCGAAAGTAAATGTTGCTTCCTCGCCCCTATCATTACACCAGACTAATGCCACTTTTTCAGGAGTTTTGTCTGCAATTTCGTCGGCAACATCATAAGCAAAATTGAAATTTTCAGGAATGTTCAATTTAAAATTTTGAACAAAATCGTCATATGAATTAAAATTTACTTTTGACAAATATTTCTCTAACATTATATAAAACCTCCATTATAAAATTATAGCCAGAAATTTCGCAGGCTTGCCATTCATAGCCTTCATGCCGTGTTTTGCGCCCGAGTCGAAGAACAGGGAGTCACCTTCATTAAGTATGATTTCATGACCATTGATAATTACCTTTAAAACACCTTCGATAACGTAGTTGAATTCCTGACCCGGGTGGGAATTGTAGTTCACTTCGGAATTTGAGTCGGGTTCAACGGTGACAAGGAATGGTTCTATTTTTTTGTTTGCGAAATTGTATGCAAGGCTTTGATACTTATAGTCCTTTCTTCTTTCCACGCTTACACCCTTGTCTTTTCTGACAACACAATATGTATGGAGCTTTGGAGCTTCGCCTGTAAGGATTTCGGAAAGCTCAACGTTAAATCTGCCGGCAATTTTGAACAACAGGCTGACCGGTATGTCTACGTTGCCGCTTTCGTATTCTGTATAGGTTTTGCTGTCAATGCCCAGTTCCCTTGCCAGCGTTTCCGCGGAAATACCGGAGATTTCCCTAAGTTCCTTAATTCTTTTACTGATTTGTTTGATTTGCTCAGACATGGAACCATCCTTTCTGTATTTTAATAAACTCGGTTTTAATAAACTTGTCCACGACGATAATACTTCTTTTATCGTAACATAGGAGAAGCCGGTATGTAAAGGGAAAGAGGACAGAGTGGTTAAATTTTTGGTTGTGGTTGTATGTTGATTGTTTACATTGGATTTGAATGTGTGCGAAGGAGCTTGATGAATTCGGAAGAAGCTCTGGAGAGCGGTACATTTTTCATGGTGATGATTCCAAGTTTTCTAAGGGTAATGTCTTCTTTAAGCTTTACTTCAAATAGAGTCCCTTTTTTTAGTTCGTCGGCGACGCTTTCTTTCAGAACCAGAGCAATACCTAGTCCAATTTTTGCAAACTCTACAAGAAGGTCAATGCTTTCCAATTCTATCTCCGGTACAATGCCAATTCCTTTGGAGGAAAGATAAGAGTCAATATTCCGCCTTGTCGAAGTGCCACGGTCAAGCATGAGAAGAGGGTAGGAGGCAAGGGTTTTTATGTCGGTTTCCTGGTTTTTAAGCATGCTGAACTTGTCGGAGGCCACGAATATATCTTTTACGGTTAAAAATTCTTCATGGTGGATTTTATTACTGTCCTGCACCGGGAGAGTTACTATGCCAAAGTCAATAAGCCCTTTTTTCAGTATCTCTTCAATTTGCGACGAAGTTCTGTTTATCACCTGTATTTTAATATTAGGATAGTTTTTTATGAATTTTTCTATATAAGGAATTAAAAAATATTTGCAGACTGTGTCGCTGGCACCGATTCTTATCTCACCTCTTTCCATATTTTGGGTCTGATATATTTTATGTTCGGCTGTTTTTATGAAATTGTAAGCCTGCTCAATGTGTTTAAACAGTATTTCTCCTTCCGCGGTAAGCTTTATTTCCCGGTTTTTTCGAAAAAAGAGCTTGGAACCCAGTTTTTCTTCAAGACTTTTTATAGACTGGCTTACCGCCGACTGTGAAACATGAAGCGTGTCAGCGGCAGCTGAAAAGCTTTTAGCTTTTGCCGTATGATAAAAAATTTTGTACAATTCAAAGTTTATATCCATATAAGTACCTCTAATACATCTTATTAATATTATTAATTTTACTTATTTATTTTATCATATTATAATGTATTTGTATCCGTCAAAATACTGAAAAAATAATTTGAAAGAGGTACAGGAGTATGGTTAGAAGAGTTTTTGTTGAAAAGAAAAAAGGATTTGATCTGGAAGCCCAGAGAATGTACAGGGATTTGAAAGAAAACTTGAGAATCGCCGGACTTTCCGGTGTAAGGCTAATTAACAGGTATGATGTTGAGGGAATATCCGATGAAGAGTATGAAAGCGCAAAGAGGACTATATTTTCCGAGCCTCCGGTGGAAGAGGTTTTTGACGAAACAATAAGTATAGATGAAAAGGACAAAATAGTTGCCATAGAATATTTGCCGGGACAGTATGACCAGAGAGCAGATTCTGCATCTCAATGTATTCAGATACTGACCCATGGGGAAAGACCCAATGTCAAAGTTGCAAAACTTATAGTGCTTCAGGGGGATGTATCGCAGGAAGAGTATGAAAAAGTAAAAAAATATTTGATAAACCCTGTGGAATGTCAGGAAGCGTCTTTGGAAAAACCGTCAACTTTGGATGTGGAAGTAACCGTTCCCGAGGATGTAAAAGTTTTAAAGGGATTTGTCAATATGAGCCGGGAAGAACTCAAAGCTTTTGCGGACAGCATGGGTTTGGCAATGTCTCTGGAGGATCTGGAATTCTGCCAAAAATATTTCAGGGATGATGAAAAGAGGGACCCAACCATCACCGAAATAAGGGTTATTGACACCTATTGGTCCGATCACTGCCGTCATACCACATTTCTTACAAGGATACAGAATGTGGATATTCAAGAAGGAAGATTTACTGCTCCTGTAAAGGAGGCTTACGAGAGTTATCTTCAATCAAGAAAGTTTGTCTATGGCGACAAAGAGAAAGATGTCTGCCTTATGGACATTGCGGTTATGGGCATGAGAGAATTAAAGAAAAGAGGATTGCTTAACGACCTTGATGAGTCTGATGAGGTAAATGCATGCAGTATAGTGGTTAATGTGGATGTAAACGGAAAAAATGAAGAGTGGCTTGTGATGTTCAAAAATGAAACCCACAACCATCCAACGGAAATAGAACCTTTCGGAGGAGCTGCCACCTGTCTTGGAGGTGCCATAAGAGACCCGCTGTCGGGAAGGTCTTATGTGTACCAGGCCATGCGTGTAACGGGAAGCGGCGATCCGCGTACCAGCATAGATGATACGCTGCCCGGAAAGCTTCCGCAAAGAAAGATAACAACGGAGGCGGCTCAGGGCTACAGCTCCTATGGAAACCAGATAGGCCTTGCCACAGGACAGGTTGCTGAAATATATGATGAAGACTTTGTGGCAAAAAGAATGGAAATAGGTGCTGTAATCGGTGCTGCTCCTAGAAAAAATGTAAAAAGAGAAAAGCCAAAAGCAGGAGATGTAATCATACTTCTTGGGGGAAGGACAGGCCGTGACGGCTGCGGAGGTGCTACCGGTTCTTCAAAGGAGCATACGGAAGAGTCTTTGCTTACCTGTGGAGCCGAAGTGCAAAAGGGTAATCCTATAACTGAAAGAAAAATTCAAAGACTGTTCCGAAAGCCCGAGGTCAGCACGATGATTAAAAAATGCAATGACTTTGGTGCCGGAGGAGTGTCCGTTGCCATAGGGGAGCTTGCGGAAGGACTTAGAATAAATCTTGACGCAGTGCCTAAAAAGTATGAAGGTCTTGACGGTACTGAGCTTGCCATCTCGGAATCCCAGGAAAGAATGGCGGTTATGGTGGCAAAAGAAAACGTGGATGCTTTCATTAAAGCTTCAAAAGAAGAGAATCTTGAGGCCACACCTGTTGCGGAAGTGACGGATGACAGAAGACTTGTAATGTACTGGAGAGGCAAGGCCATTGTAGATATTAAGAGGGATTTCCTTGATACCAACGGAGTTAAGCAAAATACCAATGTCCTGGTTGCCGCTCCTTTGGAAGAAGAGTATTATTTTGCCGGGATTCCAAAAGAGGCTGAGGATTATTCAAAGGATCTTCGTGATGCATGGATTCGAAACTTGCAGAGACTAAATGTATGCAGCCAGAAAGGACTTGTTGAGAGATTTGACAGTACCATCGGTGCCGGAACGGTGCTGATGCCTTTCGGCGGAAAATACCAGCTCACGCCTTCGGAAGGAATGGCGGCAAAGATTCCGGTACCGGACGGAGATACAAACACCGGTACGCTTATGGCTTTTGGGTACAATCCTTCCATTGCAAAATGGAGTCCCTTCCATGGAGCCATGTTTGCCGTGATAGAATCTGTTGCCAAGATTGTTGCCATGGGCGGAAATCACAAAAAAATAAGATTGTCCCTGCAGGAGTATTTTGAGAAACTTGGCAAAGACCCCAAAAAGTGGGGTAAGCCCTTTAGTGCTTTGCTTGGTGCATATTATGCCCAGACCAAAATAGGGATACCTGCCATTGGAGGAAAGGACAGCATGTCCGGAACCTTTAAGGACATGAACGTGCCTCCGACTTTGGTTTCCTTTGCCGTTGCAACAATGGACGTAAATTATACAGTGTCTTCCGAGTTTAAAAAGGCCGGAAGCAAAGTGGTTCTCATTCCTCTTAAAATAAATGAAAATGGAGTTCCGGATTTTGCTCAGCTGGATAAAAATTATGCGGCTGTGCATCAAATGATTATGAACAGAAAAGTGCTTGCGGCCCACACTGTAAGAAGCGGCGGAATTTCTGAAGCCATAAGCAAAATGTGCTTTGGAAACATGATAGGATTCAAATTTGAGGCATCAGTGGATGCAAGAAGGCTTTTTGAGCCGCTTTACGGGTCTATTGTGCTTGAGTTGGATGAAAGCTTAAATTTGGATGAGTTGTTGAAAGATGTGGAATATGAATTTTTGGGTGTTACCCAGGAGAAGAGGACAATTGACTTTGGTAATGTCGGCCTTGACCTGGTGGAGCTTTGCCAAAAATGGCAGGAGCCTTTGGAGAAGGTTTTCCCGACGGCTACTGAGCCTGTAAGCAGTACTCCCAAACAGTATAAATTTGAAAAAAGAAACAGTATAAAGCCCTCGGTTTCAATAGCAAAACCAAGAATATTCATGCCGATATTCCCGGGAACCAACTGTGAGTATGATACTGCCAGGGCTTTTGAAAAGGCCGGCGGGGTGGTGGACATGCTCGTTATTAAAAACCTTACTCCGAGCGAAATAGATGAATCCATAAGGGAAATGGCAAAAAGAATTGACAATTCCCAAATTGTGATGATACCCGGAGGGTTCAGCGGCGGTGATGAGCCCGACGGTTCAGGAAAATTTATTGCCACGGCGTTTAGAAATCCAAGGGTAAAAGATGCGGTAATGAGGCTTCTTAAAGAGAGAGACGGACTTATGCTGGGTATATGCAACGGCTTCCAGGCTCTTATAAAGCTTGGACTTGTACCTTATGGTGAAATCAGGGACCTTAACGAAGACAGTCCAACCCTTACCTTTAACACAATAGGCCGTCACGTTTCATGTATGGTTAGGACAAAAATAACATCCACTCTGTCGCCATGGTTTAACAATGTAAAGGTGGGAGATATTCATACCATAGCCGTATCCCACGGTGAAGGAAGATTTGTGGCAAGTAAAGAAGTGCTTGAAATGATGGAAAAGAACGGTCAGATAGCAACCCAGTATGTTGACCTTGACGGTAATGCAACCTATGACATAAGGTTTAATCCAAATGGCTCTTTCGAAGCAATTGAGGGCATAACAAGCCCGGACGGAAGAGTTCTGGGTAAAATGGGACATTCTGAGAGAATAGGAACCAATGTTGCCAAAAATGTGCCGGGGGATAAGGACCAAAAGTTGTTTGAGGCAGGAGTAAACTATTTTAAGTAAGATTTCCCTTTAAAAGCTGAAAAATTTTTATGTAGTATTTATAAAATATATGTTATAATCAAAAAGCAGGGAACAAGACAAGACTTTTTTTGACTTCTGTTAGGGGTGGGGGGATGAACTGAATAAAGACGAATGAGAGATATTTATAGATTTATAGAAAGTTTACAATTTTGAAACAATTAGGACAAGTTTAAATGCTATAATTGTTTTGTCTTAAGAAAGAAATCTGGATTATCAGAAAATTTGGTATTCTTTAAAAATTAAAAAAAAGGATGAATTAAGATGAAAAAATCAAAAAGTATTATATTGGTTATTAGTATAGTTGTAGTGCTGATTGCGGGTTTGTCAGTGGCAACTTATTTTATACTGAAACCCTTGTTTGGAGAAAAGGATGAAAGTAATATTTCTCCGATTACCAAACAGTTGACGGAAGAAGAGGCAAGTAAAGTAATTGCTGAAGTAAACGGGGAGCAGATACTATACAAAGATTTCTATTTTATATACAGCCAGCAGGCGGCATATTATGGTCTTACTACTGAGGATGAAGATTCACTGAGTGACGATACGAAAGAAATATTAAATACTATAAAAAAAGAGTTGTTGACTCAGTTGATTCAGCAAAAACTTGCAAAACAAAAGGCAAAAGAAGCAGGATATGAAGTAACGAAGGAAAGACTTGATGAGGCTTCGGAAGCAATTGAAGAGATGATTCGTAATATGGCGGAGCAAATGAAACTTAGCAGTCCGTCCGAAGCTGAAAGCAGAGATTTTCTCAAAGAAGCAAGGGACTTCATTAATAGTGAGCTTAAAGCTATGAGAATAACGATGGACGAGTATATAAGAGATACTGCCGAATATATGATTGTAACGGATTTTATGGAAGACCTTACAAAGGATATTGTTGTAACCGACGAAGAAATCAAGAAATATTATGACGAACAGTTGAAGATCCAGCAGGAAAATCCGGAAGAAGCTGCGTATGCCGAAGTACAATTGATTCAGCCGGCAAGCTCAAGGGTAAAACATATATTGATAGCTTTACCTGAGGAAGAACAGCAGGAGTACCAAAACCTGAAAAGTGAGGGAAAGGATGAGGAAGCAGAGGCATATTTGAAGGAAAAGCTCGAAGCAATAAAGCCAAAGGCTGAAGAAGTACTGAACAAGGCAAAAAACGGAGAAGACTTTGAGGCTCTTATAAAAGAATACGGTGAAGATCCCGGAATGGAAAGCGAACAGTACAAGGACGGATACACCGTTACTAAAAACAGCGGATTTATAAAGAGTTTTGAAGATGCTTCCCTGGCTCTTGGAGTAGGCGAGATATCGGATCTTGTTGAAGGTCCTTACGGATATCATATAATAAAAGTGTATGAGAAGACGGAAGCAAAACCGTATACTCAGGAAGAGAAAAAATCTGAGATTGAAAGTCTTTTAAAGAGTCAAAAGAAAACGAATTTCATGAATGAAAAAATGAAAGAGTGGGAAAGTGCTTCTACAATAGTAAGGCATGATGATTTGCTGTAATGCTGTATGATTAAAAATCCTGGCGGCGGATTAGGCTGCCAGGATTTTTAGTTGTTTGCTTATTATACAATTGATATATGGTTATCCCGCAGCCAAAAATCCACCTGGATAAGATAGGCAAGCATTTGGGGCTGTGCCATCAACTGGCCGAACCAGGGATCTGTGTTGTCCGAATTTCCTTCGGCCATGGACCTTACCACTTTTACGTCAATTAATTGATGAAGAGGTGAACTGCTGTCGTTTAATATTTCGAGCAGCCATTTGCTGACAGCTTTTTTATATGAAGGATTATGAGTTTTCGGGTATGGGCTTTTCTTTCTCTCAATTATATCATCTGGAAGTATGCCTTTTAGAGCCTGTCTTAAAAGCCCTTTTTCTCTTTTGTTGTACATTTTCAACTCCCATGGTATGTTCCATACGTATTGGACCAGTCTGTGGTCGCAGAACGGAACCCTTACTTCAAGACCCGATGCCATACTCATGCGGTCTTTTCTGTCAAGCAAGGTGGCCATGAACCAGTTGATGTTTAGGTAAAAGATTTCTCTTCTTCTGGCTTCAATTCTGTTTTCCCCTTTTAAGTGCGGAACCTCGCTTAGAGTTTCTCTATAACGTCTTTGGATGTATTCTTCAGGCTTTATCAAATTCAAAATCTCAGGGGACAGTATTTTTGTCCTTTCGTGTACCGAAACGGACCAGGGGAAAGTATCGGCAAACAGCATTTTCTCATTATGAAACCACGGATATCCTCCGAATATTTCATCCGCACATTCACCGGATAATGCCACAACCGAAAATTTTTTCACCTCCCGGCAGAAAAGAAACAGGGATGAGTCAATATCTGCCATTCCCGGCAGGTCCCGTGCCTTTACAGCGTCAATAAGAGCGTCAACCAGCTGTGGTGTGTCAAATTTTACATAGTGATGGCATGTATTAAAGCTTTCACTCATTTTTTTTATCCAGGGTTCATCGGAGTTTGGCTGAAACATGCTGGGCTTAAAATAAATGTCATTGTCTACATAATCTACAGAAAAAGTGTTAAGCTGTCCTTTGCCCTGGGAGGCAAAAGTCTTTGAAGCAACAGCCGTAATGGCACTTGAATCAAGTCCGCCCGACAGAAAAGTACAGACAGGAACATCTGCCACAAGTTGCCTTGTGATGGCATCCAATACAAAATCTCTGACTTTGGATATGGTGGCTTTTTCACTGTCGGTATGGGGATAACTTTCCAGCGACCAGTATTTTCTGATCTGTATTCCGTTTATATCAAAAATCATTGAATGAGCGGGTTTTAGTTCATAAACATCTTTGAATATACCGTGTCCCGGTGTTCGGGCGGGTCCCAGCGCAAAGATTTCCGCTAAGCCTTCGGCATCCAATTTTGGCTCCACAAGGGGATTTGCCAGGAGCGCCTTTAATTCAGAGCCAAATATCAAAGAATCTCCTCTTTGGGCATAAAACAGGGGTTTTACGCCGAATCTGTCCCTTCCCAGAAAAAGCCTCTTTTTTCCTTCATCCCAAATTCCGAAAGCATATATTCCGTTTAGATGTTCGACACATTTTGCACCCCATTCAATATAGGAAACAAGTAAAACTTCCGTGTCAGAGCTTGTTAAAAATTCATGGCCCCTGGATTCAAGTTCGTTTCGCAGGTCCGCAGTGTTGTAAAGTTCCCCGTTGTATGTAATAACGTACGTGTTTTCACCCTGCCTGCGAACCATGGGTTGAATTCCGCCTTCCGGGTCGACAACTATCAAACGCTTATGGGCAATAAGCGCATTTGGAGAAATCCAACTTCCCGATGCATCGGGTCCCCTGGGGGTCAGCCTGTCAATCATTGAATTTAATATTTCTTTTTGATTGGTCAAGTCTGATTTAAGATTTATCCATCCTGCAATACCGCACATATTGATATCAACTCCCGATATTAGATAAAAATAAAAAGGTGCCCTTTAATGACTTGCGGCACCTTTGCCTGAAGTTTAAGTCTTTTATATCAATAATATATGCATAAAAGGCATGTTTTGTTGCTTCAAGCCTGTATGAAAATTTATATGAAAATTAATCATTTTTTATTACTTTTAAATATTTTCCGAATGAATTTTTTCCGATACTTGTTACAGCGATTTAAATAACAGAGTTTATATGCATATATTTTTGACGGTTAAAATATGTATAATGCAGGATTAATAAGAAAATTGGAAGTATAAAAAATGAAGTTTTATGTTGTGAAAGTAAATAATCTCATAAAATATGCTTTTTTAGCAGTTATTGTATTGGCTGTCTCATTCTTTGTTTATTTTTCCCGGGAAGACGTTGTAGGTGCATTTCAACAAAAAAGAGAAATTCCCATTTATTCTGTGGATTATCCCGAAAAGAAAGTTGCCCTTACCTTTGACTGCGCCTGGGGGAGTGAGGATATACCGGACATTCTGAATACCCTGAGGGAGCATGATGTTAAGGCAACCTTTTTTATTATTGGGGTGTGGGCTGAGAAAAATCCCGATGAGGTAAAAATGATTGCGGATGAGGGACACGACGTGGCAAACCATTCCTATTCCCATTATAAAATGTCGAGCCTTAACAGTTCGGCGATAAAAAGTGAAATATTAAAATGTGACAGAGTATTGAAGAAAATCACGGGAAAAGATGTGGAACTGTTCAGACCACCCTATGGCGATTACAACAATGACGTTGTGAGAATTGCAAGAGAACTGAATCACTATACAATACAATGGGATGTTGACTCTTTGGACTGGAAGCCCGGAATTACTGCTGAAGAAATAAAAAACCGGGTGCTTAAAAATGTAAACAAAGGCTCAATCATACTGTTTCATAATGATACAAAACATACAGCCAAAATACTTCCCGAAATAATAACTTCGCTTAAGCAGAAAGGATATGGGTTTATTCCTGTTTCCCAAATGATTATGAGGGAAAATTATGAAATTGATTACAGGGGAAGACAGATAAAAAAACAGTAACGCAAGTTTTTTGCCGGCATTTGCAGTGTGATTTTTATCCTTTTACATAAAATTAAGAAAAAAGTACATTATAAAATTACAGTTTATCAAAAGAAATGGGGTTTGAACCGGGTGCTGATAACAGCAATAGTTGGACAAAATGACAAAGAAAAAACTGCAAATGTCATTAATTCCATATTACACAATTCAAAGAAGCGAATCAGCATAGTTGACTCAAAGAATTTGTCCGGCTTGGACGGCAAACGGTTGAAAAGTTATTTGGCAGAGCTGGAGAGAAATAATACTGATATTCTTATTCTGAAACTGGACTTAACAGATGTTTCTAAGGAAATTTATGACTATTTGAGATTTGATATTATTGTTTTTACTGATAAAGCCGATGAAATAAATGGAGAAATTGAACAAAATTATATGGATTTGATGAAACGGGCTTTTTCCTTGCTGAAAGAAAAAGGTATAGCCATAGTAAATGCTGATGATAATGAGCTTAACAAGTTTTTTAAAGACATTAAACATTATATTGTCACTTACGGTTTTAATCTCAAGGCCAGTATGACCACATCAAGCATAGGAGACCTTGTAGCCAAGGATAACATGTTGTGTTGCCTGCAAAGAAGAATATATACAAAAAACGGAACGGTAATTGAGCCGCAGGAATTTAAGGTTAAGACTGATCTTGAGAGCGTTGACCCGAATAATGTTTTGGCTGCGGCAACCTTTGTTTTGGTAAACGGTTTTGATATAAATCAAATGAAAAACTAAGGCAAGTCACACAAAAATACTGTCGGGCATTTTCAAGTTGGTCGATATATAATATAATAATGATTACGAATGGTTTTTGGATATTACAGACAAAGTTAGAAGATGTTTTTTTGTTTTACTGAGGAAATCTAAAAAGTGGATTTATCCATGCCGGATTCCTTTCTTTAGGAAACTGTAATTGAGTTTTATTCTGTATATTTATATAAAATTATTAGCTTCTTTCAGGAAATACCTACAAATTTAGCTAATGTGTGAATAAAGTAATTCTAAAAAGCATCATTGGTGAATAACATTACATTAGATAAATTATTGGATATACGTAAGAAGCCTAAGAGAGGAGTGTGGGGGTCGGATGGTCGGAAACATAATTGAGAACAACATGGTGACCATTTCCGGTAAGATAGTGTCAGAAGCAGTATTTAGTCATGAGGTTTATGGTGAGGGATTTTATTGCTTTACATTGGAAGTTCCAAGACTGAGCGAGTGTACTGACAAAATTAATGTCACGGTGTCGGAACGTCTGATTTCGAAGGAAAGTTTGCAAATAGGCAAATTAATTGAGGTGGAAGGACAATTCCGTTCCTATAACAATTATGACAATCCTGAGGGAAGCAAGCTTATACTGACTGTGTTTGCCAGAGAAATCCGTTTCCTTGAGGATGATAAGAAAATCAAGAATCCAAATCAAATTTTTTTAAACGGCTTTATATGTAAAAAGCCGGTATACAGAACAACTCCTTTTGGAAGGGAAATTACGGATATATTGCTGGCTGTCAACAGACCGTACAATAAATCGGACTACATACCGTGTATTTGCTGGGGAAGAAATGCCAGATATTCAGCCGGACTTGAGGTCGGCCAAAACATAAAGATATGGGGAAGGATACAGAGCCGAGAGTATCAGAAAAAGCTGGATACGGGAGAAGTTGTAACAAAAGTGGCATTTGAGGTTTCAGTTTCCAAAATGGAAGTGTGTGATAAAATAAACCGAAAAGTGGAACCAAAAGAGGAGCAGGAGGAAAAACAGGAGGAAAGGCAAGAGGAAAAGACGGAAGCGATGAAAAATTGATTGGTTTTGTTTTTAATAATGTTTTTTTAATGCGATTTACAAATAGGGCGGTAACGTAAAAAAAGGTGATCTGAAGTTTTGCAGATCACCTTTTATGATGCCGTTTTTTAATTTTAAACTTATCGGAAAAGGAAGAGCTTTATTTTTTGGTTTCTTACGAAATATCTCCACTGTCTCATGAGATACGGAATCAGATAATAATCCACTCCAAAGGACCTTCCCGCACCGGCGAGCATACAAATTGCAGCCGGGATGAACCACCAGGAGGTCTCATACAGTCCTGTTGACAGCAGGAAGTTGATATTCAGTGCCAATGCACCCAATCCTGCTAAAAATGTAAATGTTCCTGAAATAAACGCAATACCAAGGCCTATTTCTGCAAGCACTATAAGCCACTGGAAGAAAAGGGCGTTGGGAATTACAAGTTTTTCGGCTATAAAAGCATACCACGAAGGAGTATGAGATGATATAATTCTGAACACCTTTTCTCCGGTTTCGGTCACGGAAGCGCTGGTTTGACCGTCAACAGCCATGCCGGCAAGCATAGGAGTGCTGAGCCAGCCTTCTTTTAATTTGTTGAGTCCTTCCATAAGCCATGAGTATCCTAAAAAGAGACGCAATGGAACAAGCCAGAAAGTAGGACTGGTGACGGAGTAGTGCTTTTCCAGCAGGAATTTATCCTGTTTCTTTTGGAAAAATTCGTGCCTGATGTACTTAAATACAAGCTCAAAACCGCCTATTCCAAACAAATAGTGTATATTTACGAGGTATTTCATTAATATTGCCAAAAACCTTGGAAGCAGAACCCCCATAATCTCAGCAACGGCAAAGAAACTTCCGACGGAAACCATGACGCCGTGGAGCTTGGGCTTTATTTCCTCTCTTTCTTTGCCTCTGATATCATTGAGGACGTTTAATGCAGCTCCCTTTCCGGTCTGCAGCGCCGCCTCAACCAGCGCCGGGAGAGTGTGTCCGTTGTACTCGAAACAAGAGGCATCTCCCACTGCATATACATTTTTAAATTGAGTTGCGGCGTATTTATCCACCTTTATCCTACACGCTCTTCCTTTTTCAAGAGAAAGATTGTCATTAAGACAGCATGCCCTTACACCGGCAGTCCAGATAAGGGTTTTGGTAGGTATTTTCCGTCCGTCTTTGAGCTCTACACTGTCTTCATTGAGCTTGCTTATCGCGCTGTTCAACAGAACATCAACCTTCAAAGTGTTTGTAAGATACTTCATGGCCTTGTTGATATTTTTGTCTTTCAGATTGCTTAGTATCTTTGGTAAAGCCTCGATAAGCTTTAAGTCAACTTCTTCTCTTTTTATATTGTATTCCCTGCACAAAGATTTGACCCAGTGAGCGATTTCGCCGATGGTTTCAACACCGGTAAAGCCTCCGCCTCCCACAACAAAGGTAAGAAGGGTCTTCCTTGTTTCCGGATCTGTTGTCCGGGAAGCTTTATCAAAGCAGTCTTTTATATGCTCTCTAATTGCAACGGCATCTTTGAAAGACCACAAAGGAAAAGCGTATTCTTCCATTCCCGGAATACCATAGTAATTAGGTTCGCTTCCCACCGCGAAAATAAGGTAGTCATATTGGTACTCATTGGTGTCGGATATAAGTTTGTTATTCTCCAAATCAATATTTTTTATTTCGTCTTTAACGATTTTTACATCCGTATATGCAAAGATATCTTTTAACGGTACTATGACGGCATCTTCGGTTATCCTGTTTCCCGCGACTTCATGGAGTTCTGTAAGAAGAGTGTGATAAGGATTTTTGTCGATAATGGTTATTTCGATATCATCTTTTTTGCGTTTCTTTTTGTGGAGCGTCAAGGCAGCTTCAATACCTGCATACCCTGCTCCCAGTATTAATACTTTGTGAGCCATCCAAATCCTCCTTGTATAGAAATAATCTAAACAATTATTGTAATTGAACAGATATTATATTTGATTATTTTATTATTTCTTTCAATAAAAAACATTAATTCAACAAAGTGGAAATAGATATAATAATTTATACGTTGTGTAATACATATATTATATACCACGAATTTTTATATATAACACAAATTATTCTTGTATTAGAAATTTTTATTTTAATATTAATTTTAAGATTAGGCTTTTTATAATTGACATATCTTTTTTCGGTATAATATAATTTTAACTTGAACAAAAGTTTTATATAACCTTGGAAGCATTAGATAAGGATATTTGAGAATATTGGAATAAATAAAATTACATTGATTGAATAATAATAATGCTTGTCAATAAAATATGGCATTATTTGCTAATTGGTGATTATATGACAAAAAGATTTACGGTAATTATTTTAAGTATAGTTTTGTGCACAAGTGTTTTGTTTGTATCATGCGGCTATAATTCTTCCGATTTGTATGAAACTCAGGAATTTTTAATGGGGACTGTTGTTTTACAGAAAATATATCATGAAAATGCCGCTGAAATTGCAAAAGAGGTAAATGACAGAATAGCCGAAATTGAATCGACCATGACAATAAACAAGCCCGGTGGGGAAATAAATCTTTTAAACGACGCAGCGGGAAAAGAATATGTAAAACTTGGCGAGGATACTCTGTATGTGCTTGACAAAGCAAAACAATATGCAGAGATTAGCAATGGAGCCTTTGACGTTACTATAGGTCCTTTGGTAAAAGCGTGGGGTGTTTTTACAGACAATCCGAGGGTTCCATCGAAAAATGAAATTGATGAGCTTTTAAAACTGGTAAATTATAAAGATATAAATATTGACTTTGAAAATTCAACGGCTATGCTGGCAAAAGAAGGACAAATTGTGGATCTTGGCGGAATTGCAAAGGGATTTGCCGCGGATGAAGCGGTTGAAATATACAAAGAACACGGTGTAAAATCTGCGTTGATAAGCCTTGGAGGCAACATTTTTACATTGAGCGGCAAACCTGACGGAAGTCCCTGGATGGTGGGCATAAGAAATCCCAGAGGTAACGATGGTTCGTATATCGGGATTGTTAGGGTGAAAGACAAAGCGGTAGTCAGTTCCGGTGACTATGAGAGGTTTTTTGAAAAAGACGGTGTGAGATATCACCATATTTTGGACCCCAAGACCGGCTATCCTGCTGATACGGGACTTATTGGGACCACTATTATTTCGGACTTTTCAATTGATGCCGATGCTCTTTCGACAGCGGTTTTTGTGCTGGGTCTTGAGGAAGGCATGAAACTTGTTGAAAGCCTTGATGGGGTGGATGCGGTGTTTATTACCGCGGATAAGAAAATATATGTAACGGACGGATTGAAGGATACATTCATATTTAAGGATGAAAGCAAGGAATTTGAATATGTTGAAAAAAGGTGATTTCTTTATTTTAGGATTTGTCCTGATATTGATAATTGTATCTTTTACCGGTGTTTACCTTTACAAGAATTCGGGTTCAAATGCTCATAAAATAGCGGTTATTATAAAAGACAACGAGGAAATAAAAAGGATTGACATAGATAATGTAAATGAACCTTTGGAAATCAGTGTTTCAGGCGAATATAACAATATAATACTGGTGGAAAAAGGACGAATAAGGTTTAAGGAAGCCGATTGCCCAGACAGGGTATGTGTAAATACCGGTTGGCTTACGGGAAAAGGGGATACGGCGGTGTGCCTTCCCAATAAAACCATGATAAAAATTGAGGGGCAATCGAGTGACGTGGACATAGTTACGTATTAGTAATTTAAAAGCAGTATAATTTGGGGCGGTATATTTATACTAAAACATCAGATAAAAACATAATGCTATGAGGTATAAATGTGAACAGAGTAAAAAAGACTGTTTTGCTGGGGTTGTTTGTTTCTCAGGCTTTGATTTTGTCAATAGTTGAATCATGGATACCAATTCCCTCGCCGGTGCCGGGAGTAAAGCTTGGACTTGCCAATATAATAACCGTAATAACTATCATATTTTTTGGATTTAGGGAAGCAGTTTCGGTGGTAATTGCAAGGTGTGTTCTTTCATCTATATTTGGCGGAGGGGGATGGATGCTTTTCCTGTTCAGTGTAACGGGAGGAGTGCTTAGCTCTGTCGTCATGTCGATTCTTTATAAATCAGGACGTGATAAATTCAGTATAACGGGAATAAGTATAGCTGGAGCGGTTTCGCACAATGTCGGCCAGATATTTGTAGCAGCTGTTTTTATGAAAGACCTGGCGGTTGCCGTGGTTTTGCCGGTGCTTTTGGTATCAGGCTGTATAATGGGCTTTTTTGTAGGTCTTGTAAGCAGTTTTTTGGAAGGTGTGTTGAGAAAAACAAGGATATTCGATTAATTTTTTCTTTAAGAAGGGATATGAGAAAATGTCGTCATCACATTATCCAGAAATAGAAAAGGAACTTGTTTTACTTGAGAAATTTATTCAAAAGAATATAAGGTCCAGAAACCGGCTTTTGAACGAGGCTGTAAGCAGTATTGTTAAGTCAGGCGGAAAGAGACTTAGACCTGCCTTTGTCATTCTTGCTTCCCAATTTGGAAAATATAACAGAAAAAAGGTTATTCCTGCTGCTGCGGCAATTGAAATTCTTCACACGGCCACATTGATACATGATGATGTTGTAGACAGGACGAAGTTTAGAAGGGGACAAGTTACAATATCTGAAAAATTTGGTGTAGATATGGCTGTGTATGTGGGAGATTATTTGTATACAAAAGCTGTTTTGCTTCTGGCCGGCAATGTTCCGGAAAAAAGGCTCAGTATTCTTGCGAAAGGTATAAAAGCGATATGTGAAGGTGAAGTTGACCAATATCAGCACAAATATTCCATTGATACATCGGTATATACTTATTTAAAAAGAATAGGCCGTAAGACAGCGGTGCTTTTCAGTGCTGCATGTGCTTTGGGAGCCTATATCGCCAAATGTCCACAGGAAGTTTCAAGAAGTCTTGTAAAGTTAGGACTTTATTATGGAATGGCCTTTCAAATAAAGGATGATATCAATAATTACACAAAAGCTCAGTACGAGGAGGATAAACCTGTCGGCAACGATATTTTGGAAGGAATAATAACTCTGCCTGTAATATTGGGGCTTAAGCTGAAACCTGAATTAAGGGAACCTCTCAAGAATTTTCTGGATAAAAAAGGAAACGTTACAGAGGATGAAGCCGCCCGTGTGGTACAATTGATTAAAGAATCAGGAGGAGTTGAAGAATCAAGAGTTTTTCTTAATAAATACGTTGAAAAAGCGTTAAAGGAAATCCAAAATCTTCCTGATAATGAATATAAAAAGGCTTTTGAAAGAATAATCAAAGCTTTATGATAGAAAAGGGGCTTGAAAATATCTGGAATTTATATTATTGTATAATTAGGAGGTAAAATTAATATAATAGGAAGGATAGATGCTGATGATTAAGGTTGTTTGTGGCAAAAAGGGGTCTGGAAAGACAAGGGCCCTGGTGGACTCTGCAAACAGTTTCGTGTCGACAGCTTTGGGCGACGCAGTTTTTATTGACGGAAGCAGTCAGCTAATGTGTGACCTCCATCACAAGGTAAGGTTCATCAATGTATCCGAGTTTCCGATCGACATCAGCAGTTCCTGTACTTTTCTTGGTTTTCTCTGTGGTATAATTTCAAGTAATTTTGACGTAAAGTGGGTATATATGGACGATCTGATACGTATTGTCAGGAAGCCGCCTCATGAGATGAAAGAGTTGTTTGACGGCTTCAATGAACTTTCAGAAAAGTTTAATGTTGATTTTTATGTTTCCATTGAAGGCGATCCCGATTCCATGCCTGATTTTATAAAAGTGTGTTATTAAAGGCTGGAAAAGGGATTTTGTTTTTGTACATTTTTCCCGTCTGAAGATGCTCCGAAAGTTTATGATTATATTGAATTTGTATTAAGCCAGGGATATTAAAGGGTATCTTTGGCTTTTTATTTGGCTTTACCAAATGTAATTAAAAAAGCAAAAAGTGAAGCGACTTATGTGTTCCAAGTTTTTTGTTATGCGTTGTTTATTATGTGTTATAATTATGTAATATAATAGTTGTTGGTGTTCAAATGGTGTACAATGTATAATAAAAGATATAGCAAAAAAATTTATAAAAGGGTGCCGTAATGAACAATATTGCTTCAATTGCCATCAGCAATACCACAAGGAAATTTGACAAGGATTATCACTATATAATTCCTGATAAATATATAGGCAGTATAGTACCGGGTATGAGGGTGATTGTGCCCTTCGGCAAGTCAAACCGGCTGGTGGAAGGTTATGTCCTGGATGTGCTGGAAAGCCCTGAAGTTTCTTCGTTGAAGGAGATAAGCAGGGTTATAGATGAAAAGCCGGTTTTGAAAGAAAATATGATAAGACTGGCATGCTGGATGAAAAGACAGTATATTTGCACTTATTATGATACAATAAAATGCATGCTTCCACCGGGAACAGGAGTAAGCAGTACAAAAGTTGTAAGGCTCAAAAAGTGTGAAGGCGGCTTTAAGGGAAATATTAAAAAGATAATTGATGTTTTGGCTGAGTGTGGCGGTGAAATGGAATATGAAGAATTAAAAAAGCAGGTAAATACCAAAACCTTTGCAAAATACATTAATAATCTGAAGGAGCAAGGTTGTATTGAGGTGCATGAAGAGTTTACTTCCAAAGTAAAGGAAAAATACGTTCGGGCGGTGTACCTTGCGAAGCCTTGGGAAGAAGTGGTTTATGATATTGAAACAAACAAGATTAAGAATATTAAGCATATAAGAATACTTGAACTGCTCGCTGAAAATGAGTACATTCCGGTGGGCGATATTGTGCGCTTTGTCGGTGTGTCGGCAGGCGTTCTGGATACTTTAAAAAAGAAGGGATATTTGGAGTTTGAAGATATTGAAGTTACAAGGGACCCTGCAGCCAACATGCCCTATGAAAGAACACTTCCAATGAAACCTACGCAGGAGCAGCAGGTTGTAATAGACAGAGTTAAAAGCATGCTGGATTCGGGAGAGTTTAACGAAGTTTTGCTGCATGGAATCACAGGAAGCGGAAAAACGGAAGTTTATCTTCAATTGATAGGACACTGCATTAGTATGGGAAAGCAGGCTATTGTCCTGGTTCCTGAGATATCATTAACTCCGCAAATGGTGAACAGGTTTAAAGGAAGATTTGGTGAGGATGTGGCTGTAATGCACAGCCGATTGTCCCTGGGTGAAAGATATGACCAGTGGAGGCTTGTAAGAGATGGCAGAACCAAGGTTGTGGTCGGAGCAAGGTCGGCAGTGTTTGCACCTTTTGATAATCTTGGATTGGTGATTATAGATGAGGAGCATGAAAGCTCCTATAAATCGGAAATTGTTCCCAAATACCATGCGGCTGAAATTGCAAGGCAGCGATGCATCATGGAAAATGCGGTGCTGTTGTATGGTTCCGCCACACCTTCGGTGGAGACTTATTACAGGGCAAAGACGGGAGAAATTGAGCTTTTGGAGATGACCAAAAGAGCCAACAACATGCTTCTTCCCGAAGTAAAAGTCGTTGACATGAGGAATGAACTGAATGCCGGAAACAGGTCTGTGTTCAGCCGATGTCTTCAAAATGAAATCAGAAAAAATATTGACAGCGGACAGCAAACAATCGTTTTCCTCAACAGAAGAGGCTATGCGACGTTTATACTTTGCAGAAACTGTGGCTATGTTTTAAAATGCCCTTATTGCGATGTTTCGCTGACGTACCATTCCCATGAGGAGCGGGTTATATGCCATTACTGCGGCTTTACAGTAAAGAACCCGGAGCATTGTCCGAAATGTAAAAGCAATCATATAAGGAACTTCGGCACGGGTACTCAGAAGATCGAGGAAGAAGTAAAAAAGCAGTTTGAGGGATGCACGGTAATAAGAATGGATTTGGACACTACCACGGGTAAAAACTCTCACGAGGAGATACTCAGGAAATTCAGGGATGACAATATAAATGTAATGGTTGGAACCCAGATGATTGCCAAAGGCCATGATTTTCCCAACGTTACACTGGTGGGAGTACTTGCGGCGGACAGCATTCTGAACACCGGAGACTACAAAGCGGCGGAAAGGACTTTTCAACTGCTTACGCAGGTTGCCGGGAGAGCCGGAAGGGGAACGATTCCCGGAAGAGTTATAATCCAGACTTACAACACGGACAACTACAGTATTGTCTGTGCCTGTGAGCAGGACTATGTATCTTTTTACAACAACGAAATTCTTGTAAGAAAAAATCTTCAGTATCCGCCTTTTATTCATTTGGCATCGGTGATACTGAGCGGAGTAAATGACAAACAGGTGTTAAACAGGGCACTTTTTGTCAAGAATGAACTGTGCAGACATTTTAAAGATAATGGTTCAACGGCACAAATTTTAGGCCCATTGAGAGCACCATTGGCTAAAATAAAAAATAAATATAGATGGAGAATAGTAATAAAATGTGAAGAATCAGATAAACTTATAGATGTACTGACAAAAGTTTCAGACGGTTATTATTCCAAAAGCGCGAAAAATTCTGTTGCTTTAAGTGTGGATATAAATCCGGTTAATATGTTATAATACATCTATATTTTTGTAGACTAAACAAATAGATGGGGGAAGGAAAATGGCTGTAAGATTTATCAGAGAAGACGGAGACGAAATATTAAGGAAAGTATCAAAGAAAGTTGATGTTATTGATGAAAGAATAAAAACACTGCTTGATGATATGGCGGAAACAATGTATGCTGCCAACGGTGTTGGCCTTGCAGCGCCACAGGTGGGAGTTTTAAAAAGAGTGGTTGTAATTGACGTCGGAGACGGACTGATGGAACTTATAAACCCTGAGATAGTGGAGCAGGAAGGAGAACAGATAGATATAGAAGGTTGTCTTAGCATACCCGGAGTTGCCGGAGAGGTAAAAAGACCGGCAAGGGTTGTTGTTGAAGCTTTAAATCGCGAAGGCGAAAAAATAACGGTAGAAGGTAAAGAACTTCTTGCTGTTGCATTGTGTCATGAGATTGACCACCTTGACGGTATTTTGTTTACGGACAAAGTTATACGCTTTATTGATGAGGATGAAATGGAAAGAAGAAGAGAAAATAAACGAAGAAACAAAATAAGACAAAATAAAGGATAATAATGAAAAATTATGAATGACAGATAAAAAGCGGATTTTCGCAAATGAGGTGACAGCGTTGAGAATAGTTTTCATGGGTACTCCGGAATTTGCCATTCCGAGCCTTGAAATGCTTGTAAGAGAAAGATATGAAGTGGCGGCGGTTGTGACCCAGCCCGACAAACCCAAGGGCAGGGGAAAGAAGACAGCCATGCCTCCCGTAAAAGAGTTTGCAATAAAAAACAATATTGAGGTTTTGCAGCCGTCAAAGGTAAAAACTCCCGAGTTTGTAAGTACCATCCGGGAACTTAGGCCCGATTTGCTTGTTACCGCGGCTTATGGAAAAATCCTTCCCCAGGAAGTTCTGGACATACCTCCCTATGGGTGCGTAAATGTTCATGGTTCGCTTCTTCCCAAATACAGGGGAGCGGCTCCGATAAACTGGGCTATTATAAACGGAGAAAAGGTTACCGGAATTACGACAATGTATACCGATGCCGGCATGGATACAGGGGATATGCTTCTTAAGGCCGAAATAGAGATATCCGACGATATGACGGCAGGTGAACTGCATGACAAGCTTGCCTGTCTTGGAGCGGAGGTACTTAGGGAAACTTTAAAAAAGATTGAGGACAGTACTCTCCAGAGGATTCCCCAGCCCCACGAGCAAGCTACATATGCGCCTATGTTGGACAAAACTGTTGGATGTATTAACTGGTCAAAATCGGCAAGGGATGTTCACAATCTTGTAAGGGGAACAAATCCGTGGCCGGTGGCGTTTACATATTATAAAGGACAAAAAATGAAAGTGTGGGTGACATCCGTTTTAGATGAAGAGAACCACAATTTTACACCGGGTACCATTTTAAAAGTGGGCAAGGATGGCCTTGTTGTTGCCTGCGGTGTTGGAAAAGTTGTTATAAAAGAAGTTCAGTTTGACTCTTCAAGGAGAATGACCGTAGAGGAGTATATTTGCGGACATAAAGTGGGTGAAGGTGAAGTACTTGGACAATAGCTATAGAAATTTTGCTTCGTTAATGGGTACTGTACTTGTTTTGTTTGTGACAATATTGGCTGCTTTCGGCTTGTTGTACAGTTACTCGACAATAAATACCTATAATTTCATATTGCTGGTTTTGATACTGATTACAGTAATAGTTACATTGTTTTATTTTGTATCTTCTATAGCTATTATGTATGTTTACAGACGCAAAAAAGCAAGCAGAATTGTTTTATGTATTTCGAGAACAGGATTGAGAATGCTTTTTCCCCTGGTTATTGTTTTGACCGGGTTGTTTGGTGGAAATAAAGACACAATAAAGAAATTTTACATTGATTTTAACAATTTGCTGGTAGACACCATGGACAAAAAATACAGTCCTGATGAAATAATGATACTTCTTCCCCATTGTTTGCAGTATTCAGAATGCGAATACAAAATAACAAATGACATAAATAACTGCAAAAGATGCGGAAGATGCTGTATTGGTTTCATTGCTGACATATCGGCCGAAAAAAAAGTTCCGGCTTATGTGGTTACCGGAGGGACGGCCGCAAGAAATATTGTTTCAAAGAAGGAGCCGAAAATTATTATTTCCGTGGCGTGTGAAAGGGATTTGAGCAGCGGAATTGCCGATGTGGGGAGAATACCTGTTATTGGAATAGTTAATGACAGGCCCAACGGTCCATGCTATAATACAAATGTGGATGTTGATGCTATAAGGAATAAACTTGAAAGCATTATAAATGAAAAGGAGTAAAAAGGAGGGGTTTGCTATGTATGGTATCGATCAATATTATATAATTTTAGTTTTGCCCGCACTTATTCTTTCAATATTTGCGCAGTTCAAGGTGAAAAGTACGTTCAATAAATACAGCCGTGTCAGAAATACAAGCGGTATGACAGGAGCGGATGTGGCAAGACTGATTCTTGACAGAAACGGACTTAGTGATGTCAGGATTGAAAGAGTTGCAGGAGAACTTACGGACCATTATGATCCCAGAACAAGAGTGATAAGGCTTTCCCAGTCGGTTTACGGCAGCAATTCCGTGGCGGCAATCGGAGTTGCGGCCCACGAAACAGGCCATGCCATCCAGCACAGTGAACAATATGGCCCCCTGGTTTTAAAACGCAATTTGGTTCCGGTGGCAAACATAGGTTCATGTTTGGGATTCCCATTGGCGATAGCCGGATTGTTTTTTGGTTTGCCTTTTTTGGTTAATTTGGGAATAATATTTTATTCTCTTGCAGTGGCATTCTACGTAATTACTCTGCCTGTTGAATTTAATGCGAGCAGCAGGGCAATACGCACCCTTGAAGATACCGGTGTGCTGAATTATGATGAAATTGACCCGGCAAAGAAAGTGTTGTCGGCTGCTGCCTTGACTTATGTCGCTGCTGCCGCTGTTGCAATCGGAAACCTTCTGCGTCTGATTATGCTTACGAAAAGAAGAGATTGATGGATATGAGGACAAAAGTGGACAAAGTAAGGGAGACTGCACTTAAGATATTGTACGATATCAATGAAAAGGGAGCATATTCGAATATCTCCCTGAATAAATATTTGAATGGCCAGGAATTTGAAAGTATTGACAGGGCGTTTATCACTGACATTGTGTACGGTACGTTAAAGTGGCAATATACCATTGATTATTTAATTGAAAAGTTTTCGTCAGTCAAAATTAAAAAGATTTCTCCGTGGATATTCAATATTTTGAGGATGGGTATTTACCAGTTGATTTACACGGACAAAATACCTTTTTTTGCTGCGTGCAATGAAAGTGTGAAGCTTGCGGCAAAGTATGGCCATGCTGCCAGCAGCAAATATGTTAATGCTGTTTTGAGAAATATAGCGAGAAACAAGGAGAATCTGCCGTATCCCGACAGAAACAATGATACGGCACACTATCTTTCTGTAAAGTATTCCCATCCAGTATGGATGGTAAAGGATTGGCTTGACTGCTTTGGTGAGGAATTTACCGAAGGGCTTTTGAAAGCCAATAATGAAGTTGCACCGTTTACTGTAAGAGTAAATGATTTAAAAATATCTAAAAAAGAGCTGGTGGATATTTTAACAAAGGACGGTTTTGAGGTTGAAAACGGCAAGTATCTGGATGAAGCACTGATAATAAGGAATCCTTCGGCGGTTCAAAAGATGGATGCTTTTGCGAAGGGATATTTTCAAGTACAGGACGAAAGCTCCATGCTTGTGGCAAAGGTATTGGATCCAAAGCCGGGAGAGACAATACTTGATGTCTGCAGTGCGCCAGGAGGAAAGTCCACCCATATAGCACAGATTATGAAAAACCGTGGTACTGTGATATCCAGAGACATTCATGAACATAAAATTAAACTGATAGAACAGGCAAAAGAAAGACTGGGTCTGGAAATAATAAAAACTGAGGTGTTTGACGCCGCAGTTCTGGACGGTAAATTAATAGAAAAAATTGACAGGGTTTTAGTGGATGCTCCGTGTACCGGTTTTGGTATAATAAGAAGGAAGCCTGATATAAAGTGGTCAAAAAATTCGGAAGACAAGGCTGAGATTGTGAGCCTTCAGCATAAAATACTTTCAACGGCGTCAAAATATGTAAAAGACGGTGGTGTGCTGGTATACAGCACCTGTACGTTAGAGCCGGAAGAGAACGAAAAAGCGGTGGAAAGGTTTATTGAAGAGAACAAGGACTTTTATTTGGAAGATATAACAGAGTTTCTTCCTGATGCTTTAAGAAAAGAAAGCGCAGGCAAAGGATACATTCAGCTATATCCGAATATAGACGGAATCGATGGATTTTTTATTGCAAGAATGAGAAAAAGGAGCAAGTAAAATGGACGCAAAAGCAGACCTTCTGAGTATGACGATAGAGGAACTTGAGAATCTGATGGCTGAAATGGGAGAGCAAAAGTTTCGCGCAAAACAGATTTTTCAGTGGACCAATAAAGGAATTAAAGATATTGATGCCATGACGAATCTCTCAAAAGACTTAAGGGAAAAGTTAAAGGAAAGAGCATATATAAACAGGCTTGAAGTCATAAAAAAGTTTGTTTCGAAAATAGACGGCACAATTAAGTATTTGTTCAAATTAAATGACGGCAATATAATTGAGAGTGTGCTTATGCAATATTTGCATGGCTATAGTGCCTGTATTTCTTCCCAGGTGGGCTGCAAAATGGGATGCAAATTTTGCGCATCCACAGGTGTCGGATTTGTAAGGAATCTTACGCCGGGAGAGATGCTTGACCAGATTCTGACCATACAGAATGATACAAAAAACAGAATTGGAAATGTAGTAATAATGGGCATAGGAGAGCCTCTGGACAACTATGAAAACGTGGTGAAGTTCTTAAGGCTTGTAAATCACAAGGACGGTATTAATTTAGGGGCGAGACACATTTCGGTTTCAACCTGTGGGCTTGTTCCTGAGATTTTAAGGCTGGCAGAGGAAAAAATACCTGTTACCCTGTCCATTTCACTTCATGCTCCAAATGATGAAATCAGAGAAAAAATTATGCCTATAAATAAAAGGTATTCTATTGACAAAATAATTGAAGCATGTAAGATATATACTGAGACTACTAATAGAAGAATTACCTTTGAGTATGCTATGATTGACGGTTTGAATGATTCAAAGGAAAATGCGCTGGAACTTGCAAAAAGAATCCGGGGCATGTTGTGTCATGTCAATCTGATACCGGTAAATACCGTATCAGATACCGGGTTTAAGAGAAGTTCGAGGGAAAAAATAACGGCGTTCAAGGAAATCCTTGAAAGGTTTGGTGTTGAAACAACTGTAAGACGCGAGCTTGGAAGTGACATAAATGCGGCATGCGGACAGCTTCGTAGAAACCTTGTGGAAAACGGACAATTGGTATATTAGTATTTGGGCACTTTGAAGCTGGCGTAAAGGTACAAGACTTTAAGCTAAACAGGGGAGTGATAGAGTGAGATTTGCAGCGAAAAGTGACAGGGGAATAGTCAGGGAGCTCAATGAGGATAACTATAAGTTGATAACAGGGTACGAAGATGTTCCGGATGTCTTTGTTGTTGCAGACGGAATGGGAGGTCACAGTTCGGGAGAACTGGCCAGCAGTATGGCTGTTGAGTTTGCGGAAAAGTACATATTGGAGCACCGTGAACTGTTCTCCAGTGAGGAAAGTGTACTTTCAACAATAAAAGAACTGATGGAAGAAGCAAATACGGTGATATTTAACAGAGCTGCAGAATCACAACTAAACTTCGGAATGGGCACCACCTTTATTACAGCCGTTATGCTGAAAGATAAAATGTATGTAGGCCATGTCGGAGACAGCAGGGTGTATTTGATCAGAGACGGTAAAATAGAAAAGGTTACCACTGATCATTCATATATTGAGGAATTGATTAAAAACGGTTCGCTGACAAGAGAAGAAGCTGAAAATCATCCAAATAAAAATATCATTACGAGAGCCTTGGGCTGTGAGGAAAATATTCTTATTGATACAATTACCGTTGATGTAAAGGAAAAAGATATTTTTGTTTTGTGCACTGACGGGTTGACAAACATGCTGAAAGAAGATGAAATATTGGACGTAATTATGAAAAATGACGACCCGGAAGTGTCATGCAGTGAACTTGTGCGATTGGCAAATGAAAAAGGCGGCGAAGACAACATTACGGTTATTGTAGTAATAAACGACTGATGGAAGAATGGCAAAACAGCAGGGAGTCAGGTGTAATTTGATAATGCTATGAAAAGCAGAGGTGCTTAATATGGTTGGTCAAATTTTAGGAAATAGGTATGAATTGATTGAGAAAATCGGCGGGGGAGGAATGGCCGATGTATATAAAGCAAGGTGTAAATTGTTAAACAGGTTTGTGGCAATTAAGATTTTAAAACCCGAATTTATAAATGATGAGGAATTTCTCAAAAGGTTTACAATAGAGGCTCAGGCCGCTGCAAGCCTGTCACATCCGAACATTGTCTCCATATATGACGTAGGCCAGGAGAATGATATACATTATATTGTTATGGAGTATGTAAACGGACAGACTTTAAAGGAGTACCTTGACGAGAATGGCGCTCTTTACTGGAAAGATGCTGTAAATATTGCGATTCAAATATGTCAGGCTATTGAACATGCACACAAAAATCATGTTGTTCACAGAGATATAAAGCCTCACAATATTTTGCTTACAAAAGACGGAATGCTGAAGGTTACCGATTTCGGTATAGCAAGAGCCGTAAGTTCATCCACTATAACCATGGCGGGAAATGCAATAGGCTCGGTGCATTATTTTTCACCGGAACAGGCCCGGGGAGGATTTACCGATGAAAAATCGGACCTTTATTCATTGGGAATAGTACTGTACGAACTTTTGACCGGAAGAGTTCCCTTTGACGGAGAATCTCCTGTGGCTGTTGCAATAAAGCATATTCAGGATGAACCGGAAGAGCCAATAAATATTAAAGAGGATATACCCACGGGTGTTAACAGTATTGTTATGCGGGCCATTCAAAAGGATCAGGCATTAAGATATCAATCCGCGTCCGAGTTGCTGAATGATTTGTACAAAGTTTTGAAACAGCCCGACGCCCAGTTTGCAAAAGCCAGAACCACGGAGGACAGTCCCACGGTAAGAATTCCGTCAATCAAGAAGAAAGAACTTGTTCTGGAGATGGACACATCGGGAAAAGCAGGTGATGATGCAGTGAAAAAGAAGAAAAAAGACAACAAAACCACTGTATGGGCGGTGGTAACATCAATTCTGGTGATTTTCGTTCTGGGCGCCTTGATGGTAAAGGGCTTGGGGCCTGTTGTTTATTCAATGTTCAACAAACCGGAGGATTTTATTGTTGAAGATTACACAAATCAAAATTTCTATGAGGTAAAAGGCAAATTGTCTCAATACAATATTGAGGCAATAGAGATAAGGAAGCATGATGATCAAATACCAAAAGATAGAATAATTTCTCAGGATAAAGCCGTTGGGGAAAGAATAAAACCCGGTGAATTTGCAAAGATTGAGTTTGTGGTGAGTGACGGTCCGTTGCTTGTAAAAATACCGGACCTCAGAAGGATGGAATACAGGCAGGCGGTGATAGAGCTCAGACAATTGGGACTTGAAGCAAATGTAATCGATGAGTACAGTGATGTCGTTTCAAAAGGTGTTGTAATCAGGACGGAACCGGATATAAACGCGGAGGTAAAACCGGGTACGGTTGTGAATGTTTATAAGAGTTTGGGTCCGGAGATAAAATACAGCCTGGTTCCGAACTTGATAGGAAAGACAAAAAGCGAGGCATTGAACCTTTTGGTTGGAGCCAAGCTTACCATGGGTAAAATATACCCTGAAGACATGACTTATGCCAGAGATAAAATAGTAAGGCAGGAACCTGCAGCCGGAACTGAAGTTGAAGAAGGAACTCCGGTGAATATATACCTTGAGGATTATAATCCTGATCAGAAATATGTTACCCGTCTCATTGAACTTGACAATCCGGACAATTACGGAGAAAATATAAAGTTTTTGGTAAATATAACAAGATCGGATACAAAGAGGGTTGAGACCTTATACAGTGAAGTACGGAAAAAAAGTGATTTCCCGATAACGATTTCCATACCGGTACCAAACGGCGGAAGTACTTTGGTGAGGGTATATCTCGATAATAAGAACTACATGGAGTTTACAGAAGAGTTTAATAAACGCAGTAATGAAACTAATACCGGTAATACTGCCAACAATAACGGTAATTCCAACAATAACGGTAGCGGTAGCGGTACCGATAATATTAATGATACCAATAATACTGACAATGCCAACAACGATAACGAAAGAACGGAAGAGTCCGGTGAAACAAACCATGCAGAAGCTGCAGGATAGTTTTAAGGAGGTATAAAGTTTGCCATCAGGTATTATAATCAAAGGTATTGGAGGATTCTACTATGTAAAAACGGAGAACGGAATTTATGAATGCAAAGCCAGAGGCGTTTTCCGTAAAGATTCCAAGATTCCTTTACCTGGTGACGAAGTAGTTATATCGGTTATAGATGAAGAAAAAAAGAAAGGATATATTGAAGAAATTTGTGAAAGAAAAATACAGTTGATAAGACCGGCGGTGGCAAATATAAACCAGATAGCTTTGGTTGTTTCGGTGAAATCACCGTTGCCGGATTTTGTTCTTTTGGATAAGCTTTTGATAACCGTAATGCAAAAAGAATTAAATGCGATAATTTGCATAAATAAAATAGATTTGGATGAAGGATATAAGGACGTTATAATCGACTGCTATAAAGGTACCGGAGTTGAAACAGTATGTGTCAGTTCGGTTTTAAATGTGGGATTTGAACAACTGGCGAAAATGCTGGAAGGAAAGACTACTGTTTTTGCCGGACAGTCGGGAGTGGGAAAGTCTACCATACTAAACAAAATTTTGGATTCATATGTTATGGAGACGGGCGAGATCAGTGATAAAATTGAGAGAGGAAGACATACAACAAGACATGCGGAGCTTTTGGAACTAAAGTCAGGAGGGTTTGTTGTGGACACTCCCGGCTTTAGTTCTTTTGAACTTTCGGAAATTGAACCGAAAGAACTTCAAAACTATTATCCTGAGTTTAGAGACTATATCGGCAAATGTAGATTTGCCGGATGCAGCCATATCAGTGAACCCGGATGTATGGTCAAAAGCGCATTGGAGAACGGAATGATAAACAAGGACAGATATGGCCGCTATATAATATTTTACAATATGTTAAAGGACAAGCAGCGACGTAAGTATTCCTAAGAAGTTTGGATATAAAGTTAATATATAAAAGTCAAAACTTTTTTATTGATTGAATATGTGTTGAAGCTATTTTTTTGGTATATATTTGGCATATATATTTTTTGTTTGTAAAATATATTGAATGTGCATAGATTTAATTATTTGAAAGGATGTGCTTAATGTTGATTAAAATTGCTCCATCCATACTTTCGGCGGATTTTTCAAAGCTTGGCGAAGAGGTACTTCGGATAGAAAAAGCCGGAGCTGATCTGGTACATATAGATGTTATGGATGGACATTTTGTACCTAATATAACAATTGGTCCTCCTGTGGTAAAGTCGCTAAAAAAGGTGTCAAAGCTGCCCTTTGACGTTCACCTGATGATTGAAAATCCTGACATGTACATAGAAAGCTTTGCCGATGCCGGAGCTGATATTATTTCAGTTCATGCGGAAGCTTGCCGTCATCTTCATAGAACAATTCAGAAGATTAAGCAGCTCGGGATAAAAGCTGCTGTAGCCTTAAATCCTGCCACTCCTTTATGTGCTGTGGAATGGGTGATGGAAGATGTGGATATGATTCTTCTTATGACGGTCAACCCGGGGTTTGGGGGGCAGAAGTATATAAACGGAGTAACCCGTAAAATAGAAGAGTTGGAAAGGATTGTCGAAAGCAGAGGACTTAATATTGATATAGAGGTGGACGGCGGAATAGACACTGAAACTGTTCAATACGTTACAAAAGCCGGTGCAAATGTCATCGTGTCAGGTTCTACCATATTTGCTGCGGAAGATACTGCAAAAATAATTCAAGAGCTTAGAATGAACTCGTACAGGAAATAGGCCGGTGAAGATATGATGTATGCTCTTATTGTTTGTAACGGAAGCATTATAGATTATTCATTTTACAGAAAATTTTTTGATGAAGCTGATTTTATTGTTTGTGCCGACGGTGGAGCTTTACATCTGCAGAGGCTGGGAATAAAGCCGGATGTTCTGTTGGGAGATTTTGATTCTATAGAAAGTGAACATCTTGAATACTACATGAAGCAGAATGTGGAGATATTGAAGTTTCCGGCGGAAAAGGACATGACGGACACGGAGCTTGCGGTAAATACGGCCATTGACAGAGGTTACAAAAATATTGTGATAATCGGAGGCACCGGTACAAGACTGGATCACACTTTGTCGAATATTTTTCTGCTAAAGCTGATGCTTGACAGAGGAGTAAAGGGCAGAATCATAAATGAATACAATGAAATGTTTTTGATTAATGACAGTACTGAGATTGAAGCCGAAGACGGATGTTATCTTACACTGTTGCCTCTTACTTCAAAGGTGGAAGGTATAACTACGGAAGGACTTTATTATCCCCTTAGGGGAGAGGCTATTGAAATGGGGTCAACCAGAGGGGTAAGCAATTGTTTTGTTGAAAAAAAGGCGCGGATATCAATAACATCAGGTATTTTGATTGCTATAAAAACAAGAGAATAAATATTTTGATGATTTGATGAACTGTAAAAAAAGAGAAGAGCTTTGAACTCTTCTCTTTTTTGATTATCTTAAAATATCTTCTCAATTTTTAGTTTATTATTTTAGCTTTAGCTTTTTGTTTTAAAGAATACGATAATCTCATGAATTTCCGGGTATGGTTGGTATGATTTTCAAGACATAACGTTTAAGGTATGAATAGTCTGTAGAGTTTACCCTTCCGTCTCCGTTTACATCTGATGCTATTAAGCTCCGTTCCGGATCAGCGGTTGGGAAAACATCTATGGACTTCACAATATATCTTTTTAACAGTGTAACATCTGAAGAGTTAATTTTTCCGTCCAGATTGATGTCACCGTAAAGAATATCCGATGTTGGCGTAGGTGAAGGTGAAGGATTTACGGACGGTTTCGGCGTTGGTGTTGCAGGACCGGTACCATTGGGTTCTACACCGAATATGAGAATTCCGTCTTCATAAACAGGCATTTCTTTTACAACTTCACCGTTTTTCTTGATTCCCTGATAGGAGAAGTCGTTGGTGTTGTCCCAAGGTGCGCCTGCAGGAGGCTGTATTCTAAATTGGGTTTCTTTCTGGTGGTCTGAGTTGCTTCCGGGGAATATCTTGGTACCGGAGAGATCGATTTCGCAATAATATATGTTTTTGGATGCGTCATAAAGTATTGGTTTTGAAATTTTTGCAGTTGGTGCTGCACTGTAAATTATAGAAACAGTTATATCATTAGGATTGTATCCGGCGGATACATATTCCGTAAGGTCCATGAAATATCTGAAGGAAAGCTTGTCGCAAACTCTTGCCGGCCATCCGGATTTATTGTAAAGGTATGTTTTCAATTCGACACCGTTATTTGAATTGGCGGTAGCTTCAACATAAATTTCTTCATTTGTTTTTTCTTCTATAGCCATGAAGTTTGGTATGGGGTTTCCGCCATATTTTTCATACATCTTGGCGAGCAATCCTACAAAACCGGCATTGTAGTCGCAGGCAACCTCATTTGTTACATAGTTTCCTATATCATCAACATAAGCATCGCTGGCATCAGGTCCGCCTACGAGTGCTCCGTAAAGAACGTGTCTGTGGTATTCAGGAACTTTTTGACTGTCACACCATGAGCTGTGGGCAGTTCTGTGGTGCGGATGCTGCGGAGGATTTACACCAAATCCGACTACATAACTTCTGCCGCTGCTGCCTAAGGCATAGTCAGCCTGTTTCTTGGCAAAATCTATGTAAATATTGGCTTTTTCCCTTGGACATTCTGACCAGTCGGAATAAACACATGCAAGGAATGCAGTAGTAGTGGCATGTCTTAATACACCCCAGTCAGTGAGGTGAGCAAGACCCTTTGGTGTATATCTGACTCTCTGACCATTAAATCCAACTGTCCAATAGTCCAGGTGTCTTTCTATCGCTTCTTTGTATAAGGATTTGTTTGTAATCTTTGCCAAAAGAAGTGCTGCTCCGTAGTGAACGTCGTCCCAGCAGTGACCCCATGAATAAGCAATGTAAGTTGTCTGGCTTTCGATTGGCCATTTATCCACATACTTTTCAGCTTTTTCAAGATAAGTTTCGTCACCGTCTGCAAGATAAATCCATGCACCTGCCCAGGAAAGCTCGTCATACCATCCACTGTGAGATGTGTAGAAATTCAATGCTGCGGTATATCCTTTATCACTCATAGTGGTTTCAGCAAAATCAAAGAGTTCTTTTGCATGACGTATGCACAGAGCGGCATATGCCGGATCAGTGTCTTTGAATACCAAGGCAGTTGCAGCAAGTGCGGCAGCTGTACCCGCAGTAACTGTGGAACCGGGATTTGACAGATCTACTTTGTAAGACGGTCTTGGTGCCTGAACATCTATACATTCTGCCGGCACCCACCATCTGTGGTCCATGTCACCGTTACCCACTTGATAATAATATACATATTTTTCGGGATGGCATCTTATGAAGTAGTCCGATGCCCATTTAATCTGATCCATTAAATAGCCCAATTGACCGCTTTTTTGTAACGCGTCCTTGTACTCATACACAGCCCATGCAAGCATAGTGGCTGTGTAAGCCATAGGCAGATTGAATTTTACATGGTCACCGGCGTCAAACCAACCTCCTGTGAGGTCAAGACCTACATCGCTTCCGTCTCCGAGACATGAATCACCGCGCCAGTTGTTACGGATGTTGTCGGGAAGCTTTCCGGACATTTGAAATTCATAGAACATAATTGCTTTTTGGAGTGCTTCTCCATAGTTATAGTCTGCTGCAAAAACAGGCAACTGCGGTATAAGAGCAGTTAAAAGGACAGCAGATACTATAACAGTGATAATGAGTTTTTTCACTATATATCTCCCCCTTTTTAAAATTTGATTGTTCACACTTGTGTTTTGGATAAGCTTCAGAATAGCGATATTGAAATTCATGAATTAACTGGATATTTGCGAGTAAAATAAATGCGAACAAATGATTCTATTTTTAATTATATCATAATTATATCATAAAAATTGTATCATAAATTATAATTTTGCTGATACATAACATTCTTGCGGCAATTTTTGCTCAATTGAATATTAAAAATATAAGAGGCAAATAACAGGGAATGATTTTGTTTAATTCTCTGAAACGTTGTCTTTTTATGTATTATCATTGTCTTCATGTTATACAGGTAATATAATGTAATTATACCGGATATGTATTTTGCAATACACGAACCTTTTAATGGGTAAAGTCAATGTAAAAATCAATCTGAAGGTCTAATAAAAAATATTTTTTCGAAAATCTATAGAATTATAAAATGCTTTTGAAAGTTATAATAAGATAAGGCAACGGGTAAAAACACTTTAAATGTGTTGGAAAACGTATGATAAACTTGATTTAAAAAGGAGGAGTAAGTTTATGCTGTATGACCTGCTGAAATCCAGAAGAAGCATCAGAAAATTTCAAAACAAAGAAGTGGAGAAGGAAAAAATAGATATAATCTTAAAAAGCGCTTTGATGGCGCCTTCGTCCCGTTCGAGAAGACCGTGGGAGTTTATTGCGGTTACTGACAAAGAAAAACTTGAAAAGCTTTCAAAGATCAGAGAACACAGTTCAGATTTTTTGGCAGGTGCTCCATTGGGCATCGTTGTTGTGGCAAATCCGAAAACTTGCGATGTATGGATAGAGGATTCATCAATAGCTGCGATTATAATTCAGCTTTCCGCTCAGTCTCTCGGGCTCGGGTCATGCTGGATACAGGTCAGGGAAAGATTTGGACGTAACAATAAGAGGGCAGGGGACATTGTAAAAGAGATTTTGCAAATACCCGATGAATATGAAGTGGAATGCATAATAGCCGTGGGTTATTCCGCAGAAGAGAAGAAGCCGTATAATGTAGATGAATTGCCTTATAACAAGCTTCATTTTGAAAGCTTTTAACGAAGAAAGCTTTATAAGAAAAGACAAAGACTTCCGGCTAATGCTGCCGGAAGCCTTTTTAAGTCTTTATTTTATAAGATTAAAGTCTTTGGCCAATGCTTCGAAAGCCGGCAGTGATTTTTTTATGATATCCATGCTTACGCAGTAGGAGAGTCTGAAGTGCCCCGGTAAACCAAAGCCGGTGCCCGGAACCAAAAGAATGTTGTATTTAACCGCATGTTTGATAAATTGTATATCATCTTCAATAGGGGATTTGGGGAAAATGTAGAAAGTTCCCTGGGGCTTTATGCATGAAAAGCCCAGACGGGTTAAAGTGTCATATATTAAATCCCGCCTTTGTTTATAGCTTTCAACATCAATATCCGCATCCAGAGAGTCGGCAATTGCCTTTTGGAACAATGCAGGAGCATTGACGTAACCTAAGGTACGGTTGCAGAATATCAAGCTTTCCAATATAAGTTCCAGTTCGGGAATCTCCGGATTTACCGCAATATAACCGATTCTTTCCCCCGCAAGAGCCAGGGATTTGCTGAAAGAGTTTACGATAAAGGATTTTTTATACAGTCTGAAAAGAAAAGGAAGTTTTACATTGTCGTAAACCAGCTTGTAGTAAGGTTCATCGGAAATTGCATATATACTGGAATTATATTCCTTTTCTTTCTTTTCAAGAACTTCAAAAATCTCCTTCAGGGTTTCTTCGCTGTATATGTAACCCGATGGATTATTGGGAGAATTTATGATTATGGCTTTAGTTTTTTCGGTGATGCTGTTTTCAAGTATTTTTAAGTCAGGTTTAAAACTGTCCTTTTCCGGTGGTACTATAACCACTTTTCCGCCGTGATTTCCCACATAGAATATATACTCTGCAAAGTAAGGTGCCAGTATGATGACTTCTTCTCCGGGGTTGAGAAGAGTTTTCAGTACAACGTTGAGAGCACCGGCAGCGCCGCAGGTCATGATTATATGCTGAGATGATATGGAAGACAGCCCGGAGGTTCTGTTCAGATAGTCTGCCACTTTTTGTCTCACATCTTCATATCCTGCGTTATTCATATAACGGTGTATGCCCGGTTTGTCTTCGGTAACAATTTTTTTAAGTGTTTCTTTTACCGAAGAGGGCGGTTCGTGGTCGGGATTTCCCAAAGTAAAATCATAAACGTTGTCGGCCCCGTGAATTTTACGAAGTTTTTCTCCCTCTTCAAACATTGCCCTTATCCAGGAGGCTTTCTTTAAACTGTTTACAACACTTTCTGATATCATTTACTAACACTCCTTATCTATTTTCCATTCTTAAATTATTGACTACATTTTCATCAGGTGTGACAATAATAGTTTTATAATTATCGTAGATTACCATTCCGGGTTTTGCACCGTTAGGTTTTTTTACATTTTTGACCTTGGTGTAATCAACCTCCACATGGGAAGAATTCTTTGCCTTGCTGTGATAAGCCGCCAGCATGGCTGCCTGAAACAGGGTGCTGTCGGGTATTTCTCCTCTATCTTTTCTTATTATGACATGAGAGCCCGGAATATTCTTCGTATGAAGCCAGATGTCATTGGAAGATGCAAATTTCAATGTCAAAAAATCATTTTGCACATTGTTTTTTCCCACATAGATATAAAAACCGTCTGTGGACTTGTAAGTATAAGGAGTAAAGTTTTTTGAATTTTTCTTTTCCGGCCTTTTTTTCTTTGAAGGCAAATACCCTTGTTCGGCAAGTTCCTGCCGTATATCGTCAATATCTTCGAAAGAATTGCTGTTTTCAAGGCTGTGAAGCACACTTTCAAGATATGAAAGTTCGCCGCGGGCTTCTTCAAGTTGCTGTGTGGCATGAATGTAAGCGGCTTTTGCCTTTGCGTATTTTTTAAAATACCTCTGGGCGTTCTCCTGAGGAAGGAGGTTTTCGTCAAGAGGTACTTCAACATACTCGCCGTTTTCGCTGTAGTAGTTCAAAAGTGAAACTTTGCTTGCATTTTTAGGTATACAATATATGTTTGCAGTGATAAGCTCTCCATAGAGTTTGAACTTTTCCCTTTCGGCAACTTCTCTAAGTGTGTCCATGTGGATGGATATTTTCTTATTGCAGCGGTCAATGCAGTTGTTTAAAATTTTCGCGAGATCTGCCTTCTTCTGTGCAAGTCTCTCGGAAGTATCTTTGATCGTATAAAACAAATCCAAAACTCTGCTGATGGATGGATAAAAATCCACCGTATTATATTGTTTTATTTCCAAAGAATGGAAATCTACGGCTTTTTGCCTGTCATCACCGTTCCATATTATACATGGTGTAAATTCTGAATTCTCAATTTTTGAAATTATTTCTTTCAATACTTTCTTTAAGTTTTGAATAGTATCCTCTGAAAGGCTTGAAACCGGCAATCGAGGGTCAACATCCGCACGATGGCATATTTCTTCACATAAAAGGGGACTGAATCCTTTGATATTGTTTAAAAAGAACTTTGAAATACGGGGATCCCCTTGTTCCTTTGCTTTTGAGAAAAGCAAATCAATATCAAGCTCCAGAGGATTGATTTTGTCCTGGCCGGGAGGAAGGGTATAGGGTCTTGCCGGCATGACTTCTCTTACCCGGCTGATATCACTGTCTACATGCTTTATTGAATCAATTATTTTATTTTCATTGTTTACAAGTATAATGTTGCTATGTTTACCCATTATTTCAACCACAAGTTTTTTAAAAGTCAAATCACCCAATTCGTCAATGGTTTCTATATGTATTGTAACAACTCTTTCAAAGTCATGAAAATCTATTTTTGTTATCTTTCCTCCTGAAAGATGCTTTCTTAAAAGCATGCAAAAAACAGGAGGGTTTATAGGATTCTCCTTTGTAACGTCGGTAAGATGAATCCTTGGATAGCTTGCATTGGCGGATAATAAAAGTTTGAGGTTTTGGCCTTTTGTTCTTAAGTTTATTATTATCTCATCCGGCTCGGGCTGATAAATTTTTTCTATTCGGGCGCCTGTAAGGATGTCCGACAGTTCGCTGACTATGTTTTTGGTTACTATACCGTCAAAAGGCAAATTATTACACCTCTTTTGTTAAACATTTTTATTATAATTTTATTTTATAATTAATTTGAAATAAAAATTTCTTAAAATAAAAATTTAAAGAAAAAATTTAAAGTAAAAATTTAAAACAAAAATCAATTAATGGCAAATTAAAGCTATTAGAAATATATGAATATATAAAACAATAGCTTTAATTATTTTCCTTTGAATATCATACCACTTGGAAAGATTTTTAACAACATAAAATGTGATTGGAGATATTTACATATTATTTTTGCATGCTGTTTTCTTTATATATGGGGAATTTTATTATAAATTTGCTGCCTTTCATTTCTTCGGATTCTACTTCTATTGTACCGTTAAATTCTTTGACAATTCCGTAACTTATTGACAACCCGATGCCGGTACCTTTTCCAACTTCCTTTGTAGTAAAGAAAGGCTCAAAGATTTTATTGATAATGGATTTGGAAATACCAATTCCGTTGTCAGTAATTTCAATAATGACATGTTTATTATCCGAAAAGGCTTTTATAGTTATTTTTTTATCCGGGGGGACAATTTGTCCGTCAGCGTCATTTTCGGATACCAGGCGTTGTTGGACTTTTTCACGTTCATTCAAGGCATCTTTTGCATTTATAATAAGATTTAAAAAAACCTGTTCCAGTCTGTTATGATCGGCAAGAACATATGGAAGGTTTTCTTCGATGTCCATATCAACACTGATTTGTTGTCTTTTCAGCTGTTCGCCAATAAGTTTGAACACGTCCGTGAGAGGCATTTTAATGTTTACCGGTGTTTTAGTTTGGTCGGATTGCCTTGCAAAGGTGCGAAGGTGTCCGATTATTTTATCAATACGATCCACCTGCTCTATAATGGCGTTGAGCTTTTCGAGCAACATTTCATCGGTCAGTTTATTCCGCTTTTTTGCCAGAATAAGCCCCTGGGTAATCAGACTTATACCTCCCAAAGGCTGATTTATTTCATGAGCTATACCGGTGGCCATTTCCCCCAGAGTGGCAAGTTTTTCCGACTGTACCAGCTGTGCGTCTTTTTCGCGCAGCTCACGGGTCCTCTCCTTTACCATTTTTTCAAGATTGTCGGCATATTCCTTTATTTCTTCTATCAAGCGTTTTCGCTGAATCCCTGTTGTTATTTCATTGGCAACAAGGCTTAAGATTTGGCTTTCTTTGAGAAGAAAGGTTTTCTGAGGTTCAGAAACAACAATGTGAAGTATTCCCATGATTGAAACGTCCGATATCAGAGGAATGTGAATTATGAAGTTTTCACCTCTGCCGGGTAAATGTGCTTCCATGTATTCATAGATGGCATGTTCCGAAAGGGGAGAGTGGTTTATTGTAAGCTGTGTGTAAGTTTTGAAGCAGCCTTTTATGTTTTCCGCCACATCTTTGGCGCAGGTATGGTAGCCGCAGGTGTGTCCGGTGCAGTTTTTGCACAAACCAGTCATTGCATTTATGTAAAAAAAGTTGCCAGGACGGTCAAAAAGACAAATAAATACCGCCGGCAAGCCGAGGAAGCTGCTTATGGCATTGCATACCTCGGAACACATCTGGTCTATGGAGGATGATGAATTTATAAGATGTGTGATTTCAATCAGTACACTGTTGAATTGGTCCAAAAGCTTGTATCTTGTAATATCTCTGGTAAGAATCAATAAGCCCAGTGTTTTGCTGTTTTTGTTGACTCTGGGGGTTGAGGTAATGGAAATGGGGATAAAAGTTCCGTCTTTTCTTTTGGCATACATTGTTTGGTCTATCAGGCGCGATTTTGTTTCATTGTTGGGTACGAAAAGAAATTCATTGTTTGGCAAACCTTTTCTGTGAAGGTCGGGAGGAAACTGCTTTCCCAGCATTTCTTCCTTTGAGTAGCCGTAAATGAGTTCAGCACCCTTGTTCCAGATAATTATCCTGTTGTGGATGTCAGTAGCGATAATGGCATATTCCGTTGAGCTAATAACGATGCTTTCCAATATGTCTTCCGGAAGATTCTCATTAATGTGCAGATTTTTCCTCATTTTGACCTCCAGTTGACCTCCAAAATTTCAATTCTCTTTTAAGACTTCAACACCTAATATCGTCATGTCATCAGTACACCTATTGCCCGAGAAATCTTTTACGGCTTTCATTATTTTATCAATGGTAGTTGAAATAGGTTCATTTTTGCAGCTTTCGAGAACTTTAACCATGTTTTCATAGCCGAAAATTTGATTGCCGTCAGAACTTTCATCACTTGAATCCGAAGGACTTTCAATAATGCCGTCTGTGAAAAGCAATACTTTGTCTCCGGGTTCCAACTGGTTTACAGCACATTTGTAGGTTGAATCTTCAAAGACTCCAAGAATAGGTCCTGTTGATTCCAACGGCACCAATCCGTTTTCTTTCATTATGTACTGTGGAATATGGCCGGCCGATACAGTATAGAGCTTTTTGCTGTTTTTATCAATAAAGCCTAAAAACAAGGAGGCAAACACATTTTGCGCCGTATTGGACAGAAGTTCCAGATTCAAATCCAAAACTATTTCAGGAAATCTTCTCTTGTTGATTCCCTGACGATAGTTGTATTCTATATTTTGAAGAAAACTTTTTATTATTATTGAAATAACGGCGGCAAGAATGCCATGATGGGATACGTCAAAAACATAAAAACATATATAATCTCCTATATCACACACATCGTACATGTCACCGCCGACACCGTCACAGCTTTTGTAGTCCACGGCAAAGTTGAAGCCCTCTATATCCGGCAGGTTTTTTGGCAGCATGTTGAGCAGTATTTTTGCCGCAGAATCATGAAGACCTTGTAAATAGTTTCTGTGAGCCAGCAATTCCTGGGTCATTCTTTCATTTTCCATGAGAAGTTTCTTTCTGTTTATGGCGTTATTTATAGCTATTGATAAATCCTGGGCTGTGACCGGTTTTCTGAGATATTCAAAAGCTCCTTCTTTCATTGCAAGAATTGCATTGTCCAAGTCACCGTGCCCCGTAAGGATGATTACGGCCATATGAGGCGTGATTTTTTTAATTTCTCTTAGAATGTCCATGCCGGACAGCTTTGGCATTTTCATGTCGGTAATGACAACATCGATGGAGTTGCAGTTTTCTGTAAAAATCCTGAGTCCTTCTGTACTGCTGGAAGCCGTCAGTACTTCATTGCCGTCAATTTCCAGAAGAAATTTAATGTTCTGAAGAATGGTACTTTCATCGTCTATTACAAGAATCTTTGCCATTTTCCTTACTCCTATTCAGTATTACTTAATTATTATAGCAAGTTTTATATGAATTTTCTATAATCATAAAGTTTGTGTTATAATAGTAGGAGCGGCATGGACATAAAAATTTTATTGTAGGTGATGTTTATGGTTGTAGGTGTTTGCAGAGTGATTTTAAATATTAATGAAGCTTTTTCGCTGAAAGAGAAGAGACAGGTTGTAAAAAGTATTGTTGAAAGAGTTAAGTCGAGATTCAATGCTTCCGTGGCGGAAGTGGGGTTCAACGACAAATGGAAAAATGCGATAATAGGGATATCCTGCGTATCCAATGAGGCCGGACATACGGACAGTATGATGGCGAATATTGTGAATTTTATCGAAAATGACGGCAGGGTAGAATTGGTGGACTACAGCACTGAAAATATATATGTGGATTAATTATAAAGGTTAAAGTTTTTTTATTTTTCCAAAAAAGACTATTGAATTACGGGAAAAAATATATTAAAATATGTATTGCTGTTGTTAATATTTTGGGGCTATAGCGCAGTTGGGAGCGCGCTTGAATGGCATTCAAGAGGTCAGGGGTTCGAACCCCCTTAGCTCCACCAGGATTATAAGGCAGAATGGGTTATTACCTGTTCTGCTTATTATTTTTTTCCGGAATTTTTTGTTATGAAGTAAAAAACGGTGTAACACTTTTTTAATTGTTTGAATACTATGATACCGTGAAGCAAAACAAAATAGGAAAGGATGAGAGGTATGGAGGAGAATAGAGGTTTTGGCTGCTTTTATGGTAATGACATTATTTGGTTGATAATTATAATTTTGTTTATTCTGTGCTTGTGTCCGGGAATTTTCGGCGGTTTTGGCGGATGCGGCTATAAGAATTGACCGACTGCATGTACATAAGAATCTAAAGAGGGGAGGTAATTGCCTCCCCTTTTTGTTATAATAGGGATATGCGGGGAATTAACTGAGTTGATGGGAGTAATTTTATTTATAAGTTTATGGTTTGTCGATGTGGAGTAGTGTAAAAAACCCGGGAGATCGACAAAGTTTGTTGATGTCTTTTAAATGCAGGATTATGAATAGTTTGAGTGATTTTTTTTATTTTTGTTATTGATTTTTATTTTATATGTTATTAAAATAAAAAGTAGGAATTATGCAGGTTCTATGGGGTTTGTATCGTACCTATGAGGAATTGAAACTAAAACAAAGGAGAATTGTAAATGGAAGAGTATTTGAGTTTGTATCGTACCTATGAGGAATTGAAACTCGAGATTTTGGAACTTTGTTTCGCCATTCGTGTCTGTTTGTATCGTACCTATGAGGAATTGAAACTCCGCAAAAGAGAGAATCAGAGCTGCCGAACTTTTGGGTTTGTATCGTACCTATGAGGAATTGAAACCGTTTCATGGATTTGATAAGTTCAAGCTCTATCTCGTTTGTATCGTACCTATGAGGAATTGAAACGATTCAGAATTGAACGAGTACGTCAAAAGCGTTTTAGTTTGTATCGTACCTATGAGGAATTGAAACTAGATGAATCAAATAGTTCTACTGGACTTGGAGATACGTTTGTATCGTACCTATGAGGAATTGAAACAAATAAATCTAAAGGGTATGCCACGGAAACGTTATAGTTTGTATCGTACCTATGAGGAATTGAAACCCCAGTATGGAATGGCGGTGGAACTGTCCGGCTGGCGTTTGTATCGTACCTATGAGGAATTGAAACGCTCTAACAGTAATTCAATTATTTTTGTATTCATTTGGTTTGTATCGTACCTATGAGGAATTGAAACCGGGCCGCGCCTATTTGCGTGGGAACCCTTATAATGGGTTTGTATCGTACCTATGAGGAATTGAAACCGGTACTGCTGTGGTTATCGACGAGATTCAGACTTGGTTTGTATCGTACCTATGAGGAATTGAAACACGGAAGAGAAAAAACAGCAGATAATACAAAGCGTAGTTTGTATCGTACCTATGAGGAATTGAAACTCATTTTTTTCACGACTATACAATATACCATTTGAATGTTTGTATCGTACCTATGAGGAATTGAAACTGGCTGAAAGGTTATAGGTTGAAAGGAAAAGTCCCGTTTGTATCGTACCTATGAGGAATTGAAACTCTCGCCTTTTGGCGGTTCGACTTTTGCCGCTTTCAGTTTGTATCGTACCTATGAGGAATTGAAACGAATTGCCATTAAGTCTTTGGTTTCTTGTCTTGTCATGGTTTGTATCGTACCTATGAGGAATTGAAACTACAGCCTCCTTCATGCTTTCTCCTTTGTCAGCTAACTCGTTTGTATCGTACCTATGAGGAATTGAAACAAGGCTGGGGTGAGTGGGTTGAAGTAACTGAAGGTGGTTTGTATCGTACCTATGAGGAATTGAAACTTATTTTTAGTACATCATTATTTGTGATTATTCTAGTTTGTATCGTACCTATGAGGAATTGAAACTTTGCCCTCTCCTTTCTTTTCTTTTGTTTGTTTTAGCGGTTTGTATCGTACCTATGAGGAATTGAAACTCTACCTGTTGAGCTTCTGCCACTTGTTCTAATGTAGTTTGTATCGTACCTATGAGGAATTGAAACTTGTTCAGCCTCCTTTCTAAGCAATGTAATAATAAAAGTTTGTATCGTACCTATGAGGAATTGAAACCTTCATAATCTTTAGGGGTTCTTTTCTTCATATTGTCAGTTTGTATCGTACCTATGAGGAATTGAAACCAACACTCCTTTATTATTATTATTTTTCCTGCCTTTGCGTTTGTATCGTACCTATGAGGAATTGAAACTAGGCCAGCTCGAAAAAGCCGGCGCTAACACCGAAGGTTTGTATCGTACCTATGAGGAATTGAAACATGTGCCTCCGCCACGTCTTGTTATAATTGCTTCTCCGTTTGTATCGTACCTATGAGGAATTGAAACCATTGTTGCCTAGTTGTTTTTTTGGTTTTACTTCTCGTTTGTATCGTACCTATGAGGAATTGAAACATTGCCGGCGGCAAGTCTGAAGCGCCAAGAATTGACCGGTTTGTATCGTACCTATGAGGAATTGAAACCCGACTGTTCGACGTAGACGTCGACAGGAGGAAAGAGTTTGTATCGTACCTATGAGGAATTGAAACCCTCAATTTCATTGTATCACCGGAGCAGTGGAGCGTGTTTGTATCGTACCT
>JGI2924J29684_1078665_pt1 | contig 94906 bp, 86 predicted proteins | sample BenlonsequencITS_FD_29684 | JGI IMG/M metagenome (IMG submission 29684)
CGGCGGTAGCGGCGCCAGCCCGCCAACGAGCGTGGCGATCGGCGCGATACCCAGCCGATCGGCTTGCAGCCGCCAGTGCTGCTCGCCCTGGTTCTGCTGCAGAAGGATTCGCGCATCGCCCCAACGCTCGCCTTGCAGATCGAAGGCCAGTCGGTCGAGCAGCAACCGATAGCCCTTTTCGGTGTGATCGACGTAAGCCTCGACGGCCAGGTCCTCAAGCTGCACGGGCGCACGATCGGCAAACGACGCGTTCAGCTGCGGCGCATTCAAACGCAGCACGGCACGCTCCAGCTGTTGCTTGCTCCAGCGCGCCCACAGCTCGCCGCCTGCCTGCACCGAATGCAGATTCCAGTCGGCAGTCAGGCGTCGTGGCAGCCACGCGGCCCAATCGCTTTGCGGCAGGCTCAGGTAAAGCTGCGCTTCGGCCTGTTGCCAGCGCTGCGCCTGCACGCGCCCCTGAACGCGCAAGGCCAGGGGCTGGCCGTCCGGCAGAATGCTGCGGGCATCGAGCCTAAGCCGCTCGTTGTCGACGCGCAGGCCCAGATCGGTATAGCTCAGGGTCAGCGGCGATTCGCCGAAGGGCTCGAGGGTGATCTGACTGTCCAGGACGGCGAGCCGTCGCACCTGCTGCAACGCCTCGATAAGCTTCTGCGGGTCGGGCGGAGGCTGCTCGGTTCGCTCCGGCAGCCCCTCCACTCGCCATTTGCCCCCGGCATCTTCGGCCACGGAGAGATGCACACCGGCCAATTCCAGCGTTGCGAGGCGCAGCCCACGTACCCAAAGGCTGGCAGCCAGATCAGGGACGATAGCGACACGGTCCAGGCGCATGGCTCCGTCGCCCTCACCAAGCAGCACATCATGTGCAAGCAGCTTGGGCGCGAAGCCCTCCCAGCGACCTTCCAGCCGGCCCAAGGTCACCGGCATGTTCAGCGCCGCCTGCGCCTTTTCCTGAACCTCGTTTCGATACTCGGCCACCAGGGGCACCAGTTGCCGGCCGAGGCTGACGTACAGCGCGGCCAGAATGAGCCCGAACGCTGCCAGCCAGAACAGCTGGCGCGACAGGATCACGAGAAAAGCGGCGAGGCGGCTCATACGGGTGCACTCCGGTCATCCTGGCCCGGACGGCCTGATCTACCTCTGTTCAGAGCAACACCACGTCGTACTGTTCCTGCGAGTACATGCTTTCCACCTGGAACTTGATCGAGCGACCAATGAACGCCTCGAGATCAGCCACGTTGCCCGACTCCTCGTCCAGCAGGCGATCGATCACCTTCTGGTTGGCGAGCACCCGATAGCCCTCCGCCTGGTAGGCCCGTGCCTCACGCAGGATTTCGCGGAAAATCTCGTAGCAGACGGTCTCTGGCGTCTTCAGCTTGCCGCGCCCCTGGCAGCACATGCATGGTTCGCAGAGCACCTGTTCCAGGCTCTCGCGGGTGCGCTTGCGGGTCATCTGCACCAGGCCGAGCTCGGTGATGCCGATGATGTTGGTCTTGGCATGGTCGCGCTCGAGTTGCTTCTCCAGCGTGCGCAGGACCTGGCGTCGGTGTTCCTCGTCTTCCATGTCGATGAAGTCGATGATGATGATGCCGCCCAGATTGCGTAGCCGGAGCTGGCGGGCAATCGCCGTGGCCGATTCGAGGTTGGTCTTGAAGATCGTCTCTTCCAACGTGCGATGGCCGACGAAGGCACCCGTGTTGACGTCGATGGTCGTCATCGCCTCGGCCGGATCGATGATCAGGTAGCCGCCGGACTTGAGCATGACCTTGCGCTCCAGCGCCTTCTGGATCTCGTCCTCGACACCGTAGAGATCGAAGATCGGTCGCTCGCCCGGGTAGTGTTCGAGACGGTCGCCCAGTTCCGGCATCAACTCGCCGACGAACTGGGTCACCTTCTGGAAATTCTCCCGCGAATCGATACGGATCTTCTCGATCCGCGGATTGACCAGATCGCGCAGGGTGCGCATGGCCAACGAAAGATCTTCGTAGATCACCATGGGCGCTTCGACGGTCTTGATCTGACTGGCAATCTGCTCCCACAGACGACGCAGATAACGGATATCCATGAGGATTTCGTCACTGCCGGCGCCCTCGGCCGCGGTGCGCAGGATAAAGCCGCCCGCCTCCTGAATGCCCTCGGCTGCCACGCATTCTGCAACGATCTGCTTGAGTCGTTCGCGCTCGGCCTCGTCTTCAATGCGCAGGGAAATCCCGACATGACTCGTACGCGGCATGTACACCAGATAGCGCGAGGGAATCGACAACTGCGTGGTCAGGCGTGCGCCCTTGGTGCCGATGGGGTCCTTGGTGACCTGCACCACCAGGCTCTGCCCTTCATGCACCAGCGCGTTGATCGGCTCGACGGCGTTGCCTTCACGGGCGGAGATCTCCGACGCATGGATAAAGGCGGCCCGGTCCAGGCCGATGTCGACGAAAGCCGCCTGCATGCCGGGCAGCACGCGCACCACCTTGCCCTTGTAGATATTGCCGACAATGCCGCGGCGCTGAGTGCGCTCGACGTGCACTTCCTGCAGAACACCGTTTTCAACCACCGCCACCCGCGACTCCATGGGGGTGATGTTCATCAGGATTTCTTCGCTCATTCTTATTCTCGGCGGTGGCTTGATGTGCAGCGCTAGCTGGTCGTTGGGATCGATTCTAACCGGCAAGCATGCCGAAGCCACAGGCTCTAGCTTGAGCCTTTGGTCCAACGTGGAAGGCCGAACGCATCAACAAGCTGGGCCGTTTCACACAGCGGCAGGCCAACCACCGCGGAATAGCTGCCGTGCAGCTGACTGACGAAGACCGCTCCCCAACCCTGGATCGCGTAACCACCCGCCTTGTCTGCGGGCTCGCCGCTGGCCCAGTAACGCTCGGCCTCGGCCTGCGCGATGGCACGGAAGGTGACTTCGCTGATGACTACACGAACTTCGCATGCCGTGCGGCTGGCCAATGCCAACGCCGTCATGACGCGGTGCGTACGCCCGGAAAGCGCCGCCAGCATGGCGAGCCCATCAGCGCGGTCGACAGGCTTGCCGAGAATGTGTTGATCGAGCACCACGCTGGTATCAGCGCCAAGTACGCAACCGTCCTGATCACTCAGACTGGCCAGCCCGGCAAGCGCTTTCTCGCGCGCAACACGCTCGACATACGCCTCGGGGGATTCGGTCGGTGACGGTGTTTCATCGACCGACACGTCGATCAGCGAAAACGGAACACCTATCTGTGCGAGCAGTTCGCGGCGGCGGGGTGATGCCGAGGCAAGATACAAAGCGCCCATGACAGATCCTCAACGATAAATAAGCGACAGCGTCGCATATCCGCCGGGCTCGAGAAAGACGAAAGGGACGGCCGTAAAAGGCGCAGTTGATGCCTCAGGCCTGGCGCCAAAGCGGATCGCCAAAAGACGCGCGAGGCCTCAGTAGACGGAGAAGCGCTGACGCATGCCTTGCAAGGCCACGAAGACCCAGGGCCACAACAGTGCGCTGATGGGCACTGGCACGAGGAACAGTAACGTCGGTGGTCGGTTGCCGGTCAATGTGTTGAGCCACAGCTGAACCAGCTGGGCCAGGCCGAGCACCACCAACAACACCATGCTTTGCTGCCACAGCGGAAACATGCGCAGGCGCTGCTGCAGACTCAGCACCAGAAAGGCAATCAGAATCAGCGGCAAGGCGCTCTGGCCGAACAGGGTGCCGGCGAGCACGTCCTGGGCCAGACCGAAACAAAACGCAGCGCCCAAGCCACCCCGATGGGGCAGGGTCAGCGACCAGAAGGCAATGACCAAGCCCAGCCACAACGGCCGAGCAAGCTCTGCGCTGCCAGGCATAGGTGCGACGCTGAGCAGCAGCGCAAGCGTCAGGCTGAACCAGATGACCCAGCTATTGTTCGGACGTCCACTGATCATTGCCCCACCTCCGCTGCAGGCACCGCCGGTGTCTCGGCAGCTGGCGGGGCGGCGCCGGTCTCAGCTGTGCCCGGAGCCGCTGACGCCTCGCCACCTTCGGCAGCCGCCTTCTGGTCGGCGTCGGCCTGGGCTTCAGCCGCTGCAGCCGCGCGCTCTTCCGGCGTGCGCGAGTCGCTGAAGACCAGCATCAGGTAGCGACTACGATTGAGCATGGCGGTCGGGACCGCGCGCACAATGGCGAACGGCTGGCCGGACCCATGCACCACTTCGGTCACTTGAGCTACCGGATAGCCGCTGGGGAAGCGCTGGCCTAGCCCGGAACTGACCAGCAGATCCCCGGCCTTGACGTCAGCCGTTTCGGCCACATGGCGCAGCTCGAGATAGTCCGGATTGCCGGTACCCACGGCGATCGCGCGCAAACCATTGCGATTGAGCTGCACCGGAATGCTGTGAGTGACGTCGGTGAGCAACAATACGCGCGCAGCGTAGGGCAGTACTTCGACCACCTGCCCCATCAGGCCACTGGCATCCAGCACCGGCTGCCCCATGAAGACACCATCCTTCTCGCCCTTGTCGATCAGGATGCGATGGGTGAACGGGTTCGGGTCGAGACCGATCAGCTCGGCGACGATGACCTTGTCGTCGACCAGTGCCGCCGAATTGAGCAGTTCACGCAGGCGCACGTTCTGCTCGGTGAGCATTGCCAGCTTCTGCAAGCGTCGCTGCATCAGCAACGCCTCGGCTTTGAGCTTCTCGTTCTCGGCCATCAGGCTGTTGCTGCTGGCGATCTGCTCGGTCGCGCCTCTCCAGATCCGCACCGGCATATCGGCGACCCAGTAGAACGGCGTCAGTACCAGGCCCATCTGACTGCGTACCGTCTTCAGCGCGTCGAAGCGGGCATCCACCACCATCAGCACGACACAAAGCACGACGAACACCAGCAGGCGCACACCGAGCAGAGGTCCTTTGGCAAATAGCGGCTTGATTGCAACTACCTCACGAACAAAAGCTTGAGACTAAACGTGACAAGCCGAAAGCCGGCGCAACCGGATCTTTCGGCTTGTCATGAGCACAGCTGCGCAGGCTCACTCGGTGGACAGCAAGTCCATGGCGTGACGATCCATCATTTCCAGCGCACGACCACCACCACGGGCCACACAGGTCAGTGGTTCTTCGGCGACGATCACCGGCAGACCGGTTTCCTGAGCGAGCAGCTTGTCCAGGTCACGCAACAGCGCGCCACCACCCGTCAGCACCAGACCGCGCTCGGCGATGTCCGAAGCCAGTTCCGGCGGGGACTGTTCCAGGGCGCTCTTGACCGCCTGAACGATGGTCGCCAGCGACTCCTGCAGGGCTTCGAGCACCTCGTTGGAGTTCAGCGTGAAGCTGCGCGGCACACCCTCGGCCAGGTTGCGGCCACGCACGTCGACTTCACGCAGCTCGCCGCCCGGGAAGGCAGTTCCGATTTCCTGCTTGATGCGTTCAGCGGTGGATTCGCCGATCAGGCTGCCATAGTTGCGCCGCACATAGGTCACGATGGATTCATCGAAACGATCGCCACCGACCCGCACGGATTCGGCGTAAACGACGCCATTGAGGGAGATCAGCGCGATCTCGGTGGTGCCACCACCGATGTCCACAACCATCGAACCACGCGCTTCGTCCACCGGCAGACCGGCGCCGATCGCGGCCGCCATCGGCTCCTCAATCAGGAACACTTCGCGGGCACCGGCACCCAGTGCCGACTCGCGAATGGCACGGCGCTCGACCTGGGTCGACTTGCAAGGCACGCAGATCAGTACGCGCGGGCTGGGCTGCAGAAAGCTGTTCTCGTGCACCTTGTTGATGAAGTACTGCAGCATCTTTTCGCAGACGCTGAAGTCGGCAATCACACCATCCTTCATCGGACGGATCGCGTTGATGTTGCCCGGGGTACGGCCCAGCATGCGCTTGGCCTCGGTGCCTACGGCGACAACGCTCTTCTGGTTGCCGTGGCTACGAATGGCGACTACAGAGGGTTCGTCGAGAACGATGCCGCGATCGCGCACATAAATAAGGGTATTGGCAGTGCCCAGGTCGATCGACAGATCACTGGAAAACATGCCACGCAGTTTCTTGAACATGGGAAAAGGGCCCTGGGGCAAACGCGTGGGGAAAAAAGTGCCGCAAACTCTAACAATGGTGCGAAGTTAGGGCAAGGCGAGAGTCCGCCCGCGTGGCGCCAGAAATGAGGCATTGCGCGCCAGGTCGCATGACGGTGGTCGCCACTCATCCTAAGGCCGCGCACCGCGTCCACGCTACCGATAACCGCCTCGGGCATGTAAGATTGACGGCTTTTCCGGGCCAGAAAGCCCATTGCCGCGGCTCGTCCCGTGCTGCCATGCACCCCGTCCAGTCGACGGAAGGTGCAGTCCCGATTCGCTTTCCGCTGGAGATACCCGATGGCGCTTGAACGCACCGAGGTGGAAAAGATCGCTCACCTGGCCCGCCTGGGCCTGTCTGAAGCCGACCTGCCCCGCACCACCGAGACCCTCAACAACATTCTGGGCCTGATCGATCGCATGCAGGCGGTCGACACCACCGGCATCGAGCCCTTGGCCCACCCGCTGGAGACGACCCAGCGACTGCGCGCCGATGCGGTCACGGAAACCAACCAGCGTGATGCCTATCAGGCCATCGCGCCTGCCGTGGAAGACGGTCTCTATCTGGTTCCGCGAGTGATCGAGTGATGAAGGACACCGACATGCACAACCTGACACTTGCCGAAATCGCCCGCAACCTTGCCGAGAAGCGCTTCTCCGCCGAAGAGCTGACGCGCACCCTGCTGGCACGCATCGAACAGCTCGATCCGCAGCTGAACAGCTTCATCAGCGTCACCGATGAACTCGCCATCGCCCAGGCCAAGGCCGCCGACGCGCGTCGCGCCGCCGGTGAAAGCGGCGCGCTGCTCGGTGCGCCGATCGGCCATAAGGACCTGTTCTGCACTCAGGGCATCCGTACCAGCTGCGGCTCGAAGATTCTCGACAACTTCAAAGCCCCGTACAACGCCACCGTAGTGGAACGCCTCGCCGCTGCCGGCACGGTCACCCTCGGCAAGCTGAACATGGACGAATTCGCCATGGGCTCGGCCAACGAGTCGAGCTATTACGGCCCGGTGAAGAACCCCTGGGACCCGTCCCGCGTACCGGGCGGCTCCTCCGGCGGCTCCGCAGCGGCCATCGCGGCGCGTCTGCTGCCTGCTGCTACCGGCACCGACACCGGCGGTTCGATCCGCCAGCCAGCCGCGCTGACCAACCTCACCGGCCTCAAGCCGACTTACGGCCGGGTTTCGCGCTGGGGCATGGTGGCCTATGCCTCGAGCCTCGATCAGGGCGGCCCGATGGCGCGCACGGCCGAAGATTGCGCGCTGCTGCTGTCGGCCATGGCCGGCTTCGATGCTAAGGACTCCACCAGCGTCGACCAGCCGCTGGACGACTACCTCGCCGCACTGAGCCAGCCACTCGCCGGCCTGCGCATCGGCCTGCCGAAGGAGTACTTCGGCGCGGGTCTGGACCCGAAGATCGCTGACGCCGTGATGGCTTCCGTCGAGGAGCTGAAAAAGCTCGGCGCCACGGTAAAGGACATCAGCCTGCCGAACATGCAGCATGCGATTCCTTCCTATTATGTGATCGCGCCGGCCGAGGCCTCCTCCAATCTCTCGCGTTTCGATGGCGTGCGTTTCGGCTATCGCTGCGAAAACCCGGTCGACCTCACCGATCTCTACAAGCGCTCGCGCGCTGAAGGCTTCGGCGACGAGGTCAAGCGACGCATCATGGTTGGCACCTACGCGCTGTCGGCCGGTTACTACGATGCCTACTACCTCAAAGCGCAGAAGATCCGCCGTCTGATCAAGCAGGATTTCGTCACTGCTTTCGAGCAGGTCGACCTGATCCTCGGGCCGACCACGCCGAACCTGGCCTGGAAGCTGGGCGAGAAGAACGCCGATCCGGTGTCCGCCTACCTCGAGGACATCTACACCATCACCGCCAACCTGGCGGGCATTCCGGGCCTGTCGATGCCGGCCGGCTTCATCGATGGCCTGCCGGTAGGCGTACAGCTGCTCGCCCCGTACTTCCAGGAAGCGCGCCTGCTGAACGTGGCGCACCAGTATCAACAAGTCACCGATTGGCACGCGCGCGCCCCGGCCGGATTCTGAGGAGATTGAAGATGCAGTGGGAAACCGTGATCGGGCTGGAGATTCACGCACAGCTCGCGACCCAGTCGAAGATCTTTTCCGGCAGCGCCACCACTTTCGGCGCCGAGCCCAACACCCAGGCCAGCCTGGTCGACCTCGGCATGCCCGGCACCCTGCCGGTGCTCAATGCCGAAGCCGTGCGCATGGCCTGCAAGTTCGGCCTGGCGATCGAAGCCGAGATCGCGCCGAAGAACGTCTTCGCGCGCAAGAACTACTTCTACCCTGACCTGCCCAAGGGCTACCAGACCAGCCAGATGGACCATCCCATCGTCGGCAAGGGCTATCTGGACATCACCCTGGAAGACGGCAGCAGCCGGCGCATCGGCATCACTCGTGCGCACCTGGAAGAGGACGCCGGCAAGAGCCTGCACGAAGACTTCCACGGCATGAGCGGCATCGACCTCAACCGCGCCGGCACTCCGCTGCTGGAAATCGTCTCCGAGCCGGACATCCGCTCGGCCAAGGAAGCGGTCGCCTATGTGAAGGCGATCCATGCGCTCGTCCGTTACCTCGGAATTTGCGACGGCAACATGGCCGAAGGGTCGCTGCGCTGCGACTGCAACGTCTCGGTGCGACCCAAGGGCCAGGCCGAGTTCGGCACCCGCGCCGAGATCAAGAACGTCAACTCGTTCCGTTTCATCGAAAAGGCGATCAACCACGAGGTGCAACGGCAGATCGAGCTGATCGAGGACGGCGGCAAGGTGGTACAGGAAACCCGCCTGTACGACCCGAACAAGGACGAGACGCGCTCCATGCGCAGCAAGGAAGAAGCCAACGACTACCGCTACTTCCCCTGCCCCGACCTGCTGCCGGTAGTGATCGAGCAGAGTTTCCTCGACGAAGTGCGCGCCAGTCTGCCGGAGCTGCCGGTGCAGAAGCGCGAACGCTTCGAGAGCGAGTTCGGCCTGTCCGCCTACGACGCCACGGTGCTGGCCGCCAGTCGCGAGCTGGCCGACTATTTCGAACAGGTCAACGCTACCTGCGGCGATGCCAAGCTGGCGGCCAACTGGGTGATGGGCGAGTTGTCCAGCCTGCTCAACAAGGACGGCCTGGACATCGAACAGTCGCCAGTCACCGCCGAGCAGCTGGGCGGCATGATCCTGCGTATCAAGGACGACACCATCAGCGGCAAGATCGCCAAGATGGTCTTCGAGGCGATGGCCGCTGGCGAAGGCTCGGCTGACGAGATCATCGAGAAGAAAGGCCTCAAGCAGGTCACTGACTCCGGCGCCATCGAGAAGATGCTGGACGAAGTGCTCGCGGCCAACGCCGAGCAGGTCGAACAGTACCGCGCCAGCGACGAAACCAAACGCGGCAAGATGTTCGGCTTCTTCGTCGGCCAGGCGATGAAGGCGTCCAAGGGCAAGGCCAACCCCGGCCAGGTGAACCAACTGCTGAAGAAAAAGCTCGAAGGCTAAGCTGAGCGATGGCTGTCCGCGATTGCAATCTCTGCAGTCGCGGACATCACCAGCATGCTCCCGGCACCGCAATCACGTCGCCATACCTGCCGCGGGCCATCGCCGACTCAGCGATCGACCCAACGGAAGGATTGTTCATGCGCCTGACACGCCTCACTGCCCTGCTTTTGCTCGCCATATTGGCCAGCGGATGCGCAGATCGCCAATCGACGCAACCGACCAAAGCGCCGCCCACAGCCCAGGATCGCTTCAGCCAGAGCGGCAAAGCCTCCTATTACGCACGAATGCATCATGGCCAACGCACCGCCAATGGCGAGCTGCACGATCAGAACGCCCTGGTAGCGGCGCATCGCAGCCTTCCCTTCGGCACCAGAGTGCGTGTGACCAACGAGCAGAACGGCAAGCAAGTGGTGGTGCGCATCAATGACCGCGGGCCATTCCGCCGCGGCCGAATCATCGACCTTTCACGCGCCGCCGCGATGCAACTGGACATGCTGAAAAGCGGCGTGGCCCGCGTACGTATTGAAACCCTCCCATGACCGACAAAATTCCGAATTCGACACCCGCCGTTAGCGCTGAATCTGCTTTTAAAGGAGCGCTTGTATGTCGCTGGTGACTTTCGCCTATCTGCTCGGCGGGCTGGTGCTGCTGGTGGTGGGTGCCGAATCCCTGGTACGCGGCGCAGCAAAGCTGGCCAGTCGCTTCGGCATTCCACCGCTGATCATCGGCCTGACGGTGGTCGCCTTTGGCACCAGCGCCCCCGAAACCGCCGTCAGCGTGCAGGCCTCGCTAAATGGCAGCGGTGACATCGCGGTAGGCAACGTGATTGGCAGCAACATCGCCAATATCCTGCTGATTCTCGGCATTTCCGCACTGATAGCCCCGCTGGTGGTGTCTCGGCAACTGATCCGCCTGGACGTCCCGGTGATGATCGGTGCCGGCCTGCTCTGCTACGGCTTGGCCTGGAACGGCAGCATCAGCCGCCTGGATGGCACGCTGCTGCTCATCACCCTGATCGGCTACACCGCGTTCCTGGTCGTCGCCAGCAAGCGAGAGAAGCCGGCCATCGACGCCGACGAGTTCGCTGCGGAATTCGGCCCCGCCGAAGCCGAAAAGCCATACGCCTGGGTGCTCCAGTTGTTTTTGATCCTGCTGGGCCTGGGCCTGCTGGTCGGCGGCTCTAATCTGCTGATCGAAGGGGCCGTCGGGCTGGCTCGCGCGCTGGGTCTGTCGGAGCTGGTCATCGGACTGACAGTCGTAGCGGTCGGCACCTCGATGCCCGAGCTCGCAACCTCCGTGCTGGCGGTTATCAAGGGTGAACGCGACATTGCCGTCGGCAATGTCGTGGGCAGCTGCATCTTCAACCTGTTGCTGGTGCTCGGCGCCGGCGCCGCGGTAGCCGCGGACGGCCTGTCCATATCACCCAATGCGCAGTCGTTCGACTTTCCGGTGATGCTGGCGGTATTCGTTGCCTGCCTGCCGATCTTCTTTTCCGGTTACTGCATTCAACGCTGGGAAGGCCTGTTGTTCTTCGCCTATTACGTCGCGTACACCCTCTACTTGGTGATGTTCGCCACGGGGCTCGGTGCCATCGAATTGCTGCGCGATGCGATGCTCTGGTTCGCCTTCCCCTTGACGGCCGTCACGCTTTTGGTGATCTTCCTGCGCGCCTGGCAACACCAGCGCTGAAACACCCACTTTCTGGATTTTTTGCGGAGCGCCCCATCGTGACCCTGATGACCTTTGTCTACCTCATAGCCGGCCTGGTGCTGCTCGTTGCCGGCGCGGAGGTCCTGGTGCGAGGTGCAGCCAAACTCGCCGCCCAGTTCGGCATCTCCCCACTGGTCATTGGCCTCACCGTGGTCGCCTTCGGCACCAGCGCGCCGGAGACGGCCGTCAGCGTGCAGGCCGCACTCAATGGCAGCGGTGACATCGCGATTGGTAACGTCGTGGGCAGCAACATCGCCAACGTACTGCTGATTCTCGGCATGACCGCACTGGTCGCACCACTGGTGGTATCGCGTCAACTGATCCGCCTGGATGTGCCGATCATGATCGGCGCCAGCCTGGTGACCTTCGGCCTGGCCTGGGACGGCGAACTCAGCCGTATCGACGGTGCACTGCTGTTCACCGCGGTAGTGGTCTACACGCTGTTCCTGATCATAAGCAGTCGCCGCGAAAAAGCTGCGGAAGTCGACGACGAGTTTGCCAAGGAGTTCGGCCTGGATGAGCCGGCCAAGCCGCATGCTGGGCTGATCAACGCTGGCCTGGTGATCGCAGGCCTGGTGTTGCTGGTGGTGGGCTCCAATTTCCTCGTCGAGGGCGCCGTGGCCCTGGCCCGGGCGCTCGGCCTATCGGAGTTGGTCATTGGCCTGACCGTGATCGCCATCGGCACCTCACTGCCAGAACTGGCCACCTCGATCATGGCGGCCTTTCGCGGCGAGCGCGATATCGCCGTCGGCAACATCGTTGGCAGCAACATCTTCAACCTGCTCTGCGTACTCGGCCTGGCCTCGCTGGTGTCGCCGCAGGCGATCGGTGTGTCTTCGAACGCGCTAGCCTTTGATTTCCCGGTGATGATCGCGGTAGCGGTAGCCTGCCTGCCGATCTTCTTCGCCGGCTACTGCATCAAGCGCTGGGAAGGCGCCCTGTTCGTCGCCTATTACGTGGCTTACACCCTGTACCTGGTGCTGACCAGTACCGGCCGCCCGTTCGCGGAAACCTTTGGCGACGCCATGCTGGGCTATGCACTGCCGCTGACTGCGATCACGCTGCTGGTCATCGCCGGCCGCGCCTGGAAAGCCCAGCGCGGATAACAAGCCGAGCCACCGGGCGGGCCTGTCGGGCCCGCCCTATTCAGCCTTCGCGCGCCTGCGGGCGCGGCAGCTCGAGCACCTGCGCGCTCTCCTCCGCGTCCCCCATACGGCTGAGGGTGCCATCGACCACCGCGCCGTTTTCCATGCTCAATTGGCGATAACGGATGTTGCCGCGGACCCGCGCATTGGAGTGCAGTTCGAGCAGATGCTCGACCACCAGATCGCCGACGATGGTCCCGTCGATCAGCGCATCGTAGCTACTGACGTTTCCCTCGATCCGGCCCTCGGCACTTAGCGCCAGCAGGCTGTGAGTGCCAGCCTTGTGACTGACATTGCCGCGCACCTCGCCACTGACCTTCAGCCCCTCTTCGAACGTCACATCCCCGACCAATGCAAGATTGCCGGAGATCAGGCTGGAAAACTGGTCAATGGTGACGCGGGATTCGGACTTCTTCTTGAACATCATCTACTCCAGAAAATTAACGGGCTTTCTTCTGCTGACGGAAGAAAGCCACATCGGTCTGCAGGCGCTCGACCTGCGCCGATAGCGTGGCGATACGCCTGAGCAGTTGCTCTTCGGTGGCCTGAGTTTCCTGGCGCTGCAGGCGAACCTGCTCCAGCTCGGCCTTCATTGCCTGAGTCTCCCGACCGAGTGCCTCGACCCGCTGCGCATGCTGCGTTTGTTCCTGGTCGCGCAGATAGAGCAACGCGCCGATCACGCACAGCAACCCGAAAATGATCCAGCGGCCGGTTCGCACGCTACGGGCCGCATGTGGTCGGTGTTCGGCGCGCAGCAGTTCGCGGGTGGTCGGGCGCTTAGTCCTCAGCCATGGCATCGCTGATGCGCTCCAGATCGCCGAGGGCCAGGAAGCGTTGCGGGTCGACGAAGCGGCCCTTGTGCAGCACTTCGAAATGCAGGTGCGGGCCGGTCGAACGTCCGGTAGAGCCTACGGCGCCGATGCGCTGCGCCGGGGTAACCAGGTCACCCTGGCGTACATCCAGTCGCGACAGATGCGCGTAGCGGGTAACCAGACGATTGCCATGGTCGATCTCCACCAGCTTGCCGTAGGCACCGCGGTAACCGGCGAAACGCACCCGACCGCCAGCCGCGGCAATGACGTCGGAGCCGGATTTCAAGGCGAAATCGACGCCCGAATGGAATGCCAGGGTCTTGCGGAAGGGATCGATACGATTGCCGAATGAAGAGCCCAGACGAGCCTCTCCCACCGGTCGTTTCGAAGGGATGGCCATCAGCGCTGCGTTACGTTCGGCGACTCGCTGCATCAGACTATCGAGCATTACGCGCATGCAGCGCGCAGAGGTTTCGCTGCGCTGCAGATCGGCGAGGGTGGCGCGTTCGCTTTCGGCCGAAAGCTCGCCGGAACAACCGCGCGCAGGCAACAGCGCGCCACCCTGCCCCACGCTCCCGGCACGCGCGGGACGATCCGGCACCAGAACCGGCAACAGCGTCGGGTCCAGAGCAGACAACTGGCCGTGCAGCGTCTGCTGTTGATCCATCATCTGCTGCAGCGCGATCAGGTCGGACTCAAGGGACTTCAACCGTCCTACCACCTCGCCCACGCGGGCAATTGCGAAGCGGCCTTCGCCCTCCGACACATCGTCCAGATGCGTGATTTCGATCTGCGCGTGCCGATCAGCGCCTACCCATACCCCACCGGCGAAGCTTGCCAGACTTACGCTCAGCACGATCGCCAAAGCTGGCAGTGTCAGCCGGCGCAGGTTCACCACACGGATATCATCCCGCGTCAGTGATCGGTTCGTAGGTGTGAAAAAAGCCATGAATGATTCCCTAGAACATAGAGCGGCCACCTCGCTAGGCAAGCCGTTGAACGTCCAGGGCAATTTGACGGAAACGCGCTTTTTTTTCTGAGGCCTGATGACCGATTACGACCATCGCACTGCGATTCTTAAACCGAAACACCGCATTGGCGACGAACGGCGCAGAAGTGCGTCGACAGGCAGCCTAGATCCAGCCCAGCCAGCCCAACAGGAACAGCCCCGCGTTGATGCTCAGCGCCGCCATCAGCGTCGTGATGACGATGATCGTCGCAGCAAGCTGGTGATTGGAATTCACGGCACGTGCCATGACGAAGCTCGCCGCCGCGGTCGGGCTGGCGAAATAGAGAAACAGAATGCCCAGCTCCGCGCCCCGGAAGCCACAGGCCCAGGCACCCAGCGTTGCGAGCGCCGGCAACCAGACCATCTTCATCAGGCTCGAACTCAGTGCGCTGCCGCTGCTTTTGCGCAATGCATCCAGAGAAAGCGTCGCGCCGATGCAGATTAGCGCCAGCGGCAAGGTCATCTGCGCAAAGTACTGCCCCGACGTCATCAGCCAACCAGGCAAAGCGACTTGCCAATAAGCAAACGGTACGGCCGCCACTACGCCGATAATCAAAGGGTTGCGCAGAATGCTGAGCAGAATGTCCTTCGGACCGACGCGTCCGTCCGGGCTATAGATGGCCAGCACCACGGCCGAGAGGCTGTTGTAGACGAGGATCACCACACCAGCGAGCACGCCGCCGAGCGAAAGGCCGTAATCACCATAAAGACTGCTGGCCAGCGCCAGACCGACAATCCCGTTGTTGCCACGAAACGCACCCTGAACGTAAACCCCACGATCCGGAGCCGGGCAGCGCCAAAGGGCCCAGAGCCAGGCCAAGGCAAAGGTGGCCACGGTCGCGAGCACGAAATAAAGGAGCAGTGCAGGCTGCAGCGCCGCACTCAGATCGGCCTTGATGATCGAGATAAACAGCAGAGTCGGCATGGTGCCCTTGAACACCAGCGACGAGGCAGTATGGACGAACGCCGAGTCGATCCAGCGCAGGCGCATGAGCGCGACGCCAAGAAACAGCATGGCAAACACCGGAGCAGTGACGCTCAGGGTCTGCAGAACGAGGGAAAACATGGGAAAAGCCTGCAACTACTAGAGGTGCAAGCATAAAGCATGAGCTACGCGAGGGCTCGACGGCCGTGTCGCTGACGACGTCCGGCCCCCGCGCAATTGCCGCTTCGAATCAGCGTCGAACCGGACGCTTCTGCAATTTGCGCTGCAATGTCCGCCGGTGCATGCCCAGCGCGCGGGCCGTAGCGGAAATGTTGCCATCATGCTCGCTGAGCACCCGCTGGATATGCTCCCACTGCAGGCGGTCGACCGACATGGGATTTTCCGGTACCAGGCTGTCGAGGTCGGCATGCTGAGACAGCAGTGCGGCCAGCACATCGTCGGCGTCGGCAGGCTTGCACAGGTAATTGCAGGCGCCACGCTTGATCGCTTCCACCGCCGTGGCGATGCTCGAATAGCCGGTCAGGATCAGCACCCGCATCTCCGGGTCCAGCTCGAGCAGCTTGGGTAGCAGTACCAGCCCCGAATCGCCCTCCATCTTCAGGTCAAGCACTGCATAGTCGGGAATATCCTGCTTGGCCAGGGCCAGGCCCTCTTCGGCCGAACCGGCGATGCTGACCTGCAGCCCACGGCGGCTCATGGCGCGAGCCATCACCCGGGTGAACGTCGGATCGTCATCCACCAACAGCAGGTGAGGTTGTTCTTCGCCCTCTTGCTGCAACTCGTCGGTCATCTGTGCATTTCCTCGCATTGGTCACGATCAGGGTCAGGCGCGTACCGAGCCATGCGGCAAGCGCAGTTCGGTCAGTGTGCCACCTTCTTCGTGATTGTAGAGCTTCACTGTGCCGCCAGCGCGCGTAACGCTGGCCTGGCTGAGAAACAGACCAAGGCCGAAACCCTTGCCCTTGGTCGTGATGAATGGCCGCCCAATCTGCTCGGCGATGGCCAGCGGCACGCCAGCACCATGATCGCGGATGGTCAGCCGAATCCACTGTGCATCCCAGTCCAGGCGAATCTCGAGATCTTCCGGACTGGCGTCGGTGGCGTTGTTCAGCAGATTGAGCAGCGACTGGCTGAGGTCCGCCGGTGGCATCAGCTTCGGCGCGCTGCCGAGGCCCACACAGTGGAAGCGGTAGGTGGCCTCGGGACGCATGAGGTGCCAGCGCTGTAGCACCGATTCGACCCATTCGCGCGCCGTCTGCTCGACCACGGCCTGCCGCCGATCAGCCTCGGCAGCACGAACCAGCTGGCGCAGGCTTTCCTTGCAAAGCTGGACCTGCGATTGCAGCAGACCGAGATCCTCGTTCAGCTGCTCGTCGTTATATTCCTGCCGCAGTTCCTTGAGCAGGACGCTCATGGTCGCCAACGGCGTGCCCAGTTCATGGGCGGCACCAGCGGCCTGGGTCGCCACGGCCAGCAGCTGCTGGTCACGCATGCTCTCCTCACGGCGCTGGGCTTGTTGCTGTTCCTGGCGGCGCAGCTGCTCGGCCATGCGCGCGACGAAGAAGGTGATCAGCGCCGCCGCCAGGGCGAAGCTCAGCCACATGCCATAGACCTGCAGCGTCGCGCGCTCGAATGGAGGCAGGGTGAGCGGGTCGTACCACACCAGCATGAGCGTATAGCCCAGCAGCGCCAGCCCGGAAAGCACGATGGAATACAGCCAGGGCAATGTCGCCGCGGCGATCGTCAGCGGAACCAGATAATAGGAAACGAAGGGATTGGTCGAGCCGCCCGAGTAATACAGCAGGGCGCTGTGGACCAGCAGATCGCAGCCCAGATGCACTGCATATTCGAGCTCGGTTACCGGCCAGGGCCCGCGCAAGCGCAGCGCGGTCCCCAGGCAAAGCACAGCGGACACCGCCAAGGTGATGCCCAGCGCCAGCCAGGGCAGCGTCAGCAGCTGGGTTGCGTAAGCCACACCGACCGCGCCGGACTGTGCGGCCAGCACCACGATGCGAATAAGGGTCAGAAGCCGAAGGTTCTGCCGACTGGCGGACAGCAGCGGGACGGATGCGTACATGGAGTCTCCAACAATTCGGCGGAGTATAACCAAGCCGTTCGCAAGCCAGCCCGAAATGCGGCAACTCGACGCACGGACTGCTGCACGCATTCGCTGGCGGAGTTAGAGTCTTGAGCTACCGCACCGTCCCGGTGCCCATGCCAAGGACCCGTTATGCACCCATCCCTCCTCCGCCGCGCAGCCTTCGTCGCCGTGGTCGCGAGCATCACCAGCCTGCCCGCCATGGCCGAAGAGGCCCGCTACAACCAGGTTGCCCTGCGCGCCGAAGTCAGCAGCGAAGTGGCCCATGACCGCATGCACGTCACGCTCTACAGCGAAGCCCAGCACAGCGACCCCGCCGAACTCGCGGCGCAGACCACTCGCACGTTGAACCAGGCGCTGCAGACCGCTCGCCAGAACAAGGACGTGATCGTCAGCCAGGGCAGCCGCAACAGCTACCCGGTCTACGACGACAAGGGTCAACAGATCACCGGCTGGCGAGAGCGTGCGGAGCTGCGTCTGGAAAGCGGCGATTTCGCCAGCCTGTCGAAACTGACCGCCGAACTGATGAAAAGCCTGAAGATGGGCGGTATGTATTTCAGTGTCTCCGATCCGATCCGCAAGCAGAACGAGGATGCTTTGCTCAAGGATGCCGTAGCCGCGTTCCAGGCCCGGGCGCAGCTGGCGACCGAAGCGCTCGGTGGCAGCGGTTACAAGCTGGTGAGCCTAAACCTCAACGGCGGTGGCTTTCAGCCGGTCATGCGTAGCAGCGCCATGAAGATGGACATGATGGAATCGGCCCCGGTACCGGAGATCGAGGCAGGCACTCGTCAGGTCACGATCAACGCCGACGGCGTCATCGAAATCCAGATGCCGTGAGAAAAGTTGACCATTTGGTCCGCTTGTTACATATCTGCTTACAAATTCCGAACCCACGCTATGCAAGGGCTAGAGAGCGATTCAACAATTCAATTGAGAACGAAACGCAGTAAACCGTAAATTCTCGTTTACGAATGATTATCATGCGTGCGCCAACGAGACGGCTACAAGGAGCCCGCATGTCTATCCCCTTCTCACGTACCGCCCTGTCCTGCGCCATGATCGGCTGCAGCTGGACGGCCCTCGCCCAGAACGCGCCTGTCACGCTCAACGACACGGTCGTCAGCGCCTCCGGCTTCGAACAGAAGATCACCGAAGCGCCGGCGAGCATCAGCGTCATCAGCCGTGAAGACCTGCAGCAGAAGCGCTATAGCAATCTGGCGCAGGCGTTGGACGACGTGGAAGGCATCGATATCCGCCAGGGCACAGGCAAGACCGGCGGGCTGAATATCAGCATCCGCGGCATGCCCAGCGACTACACATTGATCTTGATTGATGGGCGCCGGCAGAACACTGCCGGTAACGTCACCCCTAACGGGTTCAACGAAACGTCCACCAGCTTTATGCCCCCGATGTCGGCCATCGAGCGCATCGAAGTGATCCGCGGCCCAATGTCGACCCTATACGGTTCGGATGCGATGGGCGGTGTGGTCAATATCATTACCAAGAAAGTGGCGAACGAATGGGGCGGGTCGGTCAGCCTCGACCACACTTTCCAAGAGAATCGCGATTACGGTGACACCAGCAATACCAGCCTATATGCCAGTGGCCCTCTCATCGATAACTTGCTCGGGCTTGCTGTTCGGGGCAGCCTGTATGACCGCGCCGAATCTGATTTATCTTTTGACAATGACAGCCCTGTTAGCAAACGTGGGGCCTCACCTGTCGAGGGACGCAACCATGTGCTCGGCGCCCGTCTAACGCTTACCCCTGACGAAGCACATGACATCTCCCTGGATTTCGAGCGTGGCCGTCAGGTCTACAACAACGACGACTGCCAGCTAGGAAACCTCGACGGTAAGAACGGCGGCAGCGCCAACGATGGCTGCACCGCAGACGCACCGACCAAAGCCAACGGATATGCTGACGAACTGCGCTTCGAACGCGACCAGTTTGCTCTTAGCCATACCGGGCGCTTCAGTTTCGGCACGCTGGATAGCAGCCTAACGCACAACACCACCGAAACCATCGGGCGTACGATTCCTGGAACGCCCATCGGCAACTCCTACACCGGCTACCCTTCGATCGTCATCGGCGATGACCGCGAGCTGAAATCCACCGATCTGATCCTCGACACCAAACTGGTCAGCCCGGTTGGCGAATCGCACATCCTTACCGTTGGGGGCCAGTACTGGGACGCCAAGGTCACGGACGGCATTGCCGACGACGACTTTCAGCAGAAATCATGGGCGATGTTCGTCGAAGACGAGTGGCGTCTACGCCACGACCTGGCTTTGACGCTGGGTGCTCGCTATGAAGACCATGAAGCATTCGGTGGCCACATCAGCCCACGCGCTTATCTGGTCTGGAATACAAATGACAATTGGACGATGAAAGGTGGCGTGAGCCGCGGATACAAAACGCCCACGCTTAACCAGCTTCACGACGGCATCAGTGGTGTCACCAGTCAAGGCGCGGTCATCACGGTTGGCAGCCCGGACCTAGATCCGGAAGTCACTACCAATACCGAATTCGGCGTCTACTTCGATAACCTCAGCGGCTTCAGCGCGAACGCGACCGTGTTCCATAACAAGTTCGACGACAAGATCGATGATGGAACGCCGATCGCGAACTGTTTCTCTGCAACAAATCCGAACCAGCCTGGCTGCGTCAGCTTCGGTAGCGGTTTCACGCAAGACTCCTTCGCCCAAAGTGTGAACATCGACGAAGCCGTTACCCAAGGTCTTGAACTGGCGGGGCGCTGGGAGTTCGCCCCGGCTTGGGCACTGGCTATGAATTACACCTACACCGATAGCGAACAAAAGAGTGGCGCAAACAAAGGCGCCCCTCTGACCAACACTCCAGAACACATGCTTCATGCACGCATCAGCTGGCAGACCACAGACCGGCTGAACCTGTGGTTCAAGGGTGAGTACCGAGGCGAGCGAACGCGCTTCACCGATCGCTATGAAAACCTGACCGCAGCAAATCAGGCACTTTATGACGCTGCGGGCGATTTGAAAGCGTACGAAGTCTTCCACCTCGGCGGTTCATTTAAAGCCTCGGAAAGCGTCACCCTCAACGCAACCATCTACAACCTCTTCGACAAGGACTTTACCGAGGGCACTTACTACACCACCAACACTGGAACGTCGGGTTGGGCCTCCGATTACATCCAGTCGGCAGCTGCGACTAGCGGTACGCTGGAAGAAGGCCGCCGCCTGTGGCTATCCGCCAACTTCACCTTCTAACCGCCTAGAAATACAACGAGCCGGGTTCAACCCGGCTTCGTTGTTTCTCATCCGGGCCGAATACAATCAAGACGCGAATGTATGCTGTTTGTAAATCTTTAGCATCTTCTCGTCGAGGCCCCCTAGAATTCGCACCACTTTTCTACAAGGCAAGGATCACCATGCGTCTGTGGCTCGGCACGTTGCGCCAATGGCACTGGATCAGCTCGGCGCTGTGCCTGGTTGGCATGCTGTTGTTCTCGGTCACCGGCATCACGCTCAACCACGCCGGCCAGATCGAAAGCAGACCCCAGGTGCAAAGCCGCGCCGCGCAGCTTCCCGATCCGCTGCTCGCCCAACTACAAGCCAAAGCGCCCGAGTCGGGCCTGCCCGTCGAACTGCGCGCTTGGCTGGAGCAGACGCTGGACATTCGCCTGGCCGGACGTGAGGCCGAGTGGAGCGATGGCGAACTCTACGTCGCCCTGCCTCGCCCCGGCGGCGACGCCTGGCTGAGCCTGAGTAGCGAAACCGGTGAACTGGAATACGAGTCGACCGACCGCGGCTGGATCGCCTACTTCAACGACCTGCACAAGGGCCGCCATACCGGCGAGGCCTGGAGCTGGTTCATCGACTTCTTCGCCGTTGCCTGTGTGGTGTTCAGCCTCACCGGCCTGCTGCTCCTGCAACGTCACGCCGGCAGCCGTCCCAGTACCTGGCCGCTGGTGGGTTTGGGGCTGGTAATTCCGCTGCTGCTGGCGCTGCTCTTCATTCATTAAGGACTGCTCATGCGTAAACGCCTGTTGTTGCCCCTCGCCCTGCTCAGCGCCCCGCTATACGCGGCGGACCTGCAGCTGGACGTGGAAATCCCGCGTCTGGATGTCGCCGAGTACCACCGCCCCTATGTCGCCATCTGGCTCGAGCGCCCGGACCAGAGCCACGTTGCCAACCTGGCGGTGTGGTACGACACCAAGCTCAAGGACAAGGAAGGCGAGAAGTGGCTCAAGGACCTGCGCCAGTGGTGGCGCCGCAGCGGCCGCAGTCTGGAGATGCCGGTCGATGGTGTCAGCGGTGCTACCCGCGCCGTGGGCAGCCACTCGCTGAAGTTCTCGGATCAGCATCCGGCCCTGAAGGCGCTGGAAGCTGGCGAATACCGCGTGGTGGTCGAAGCCGCCCGTGAAGTCGGCGGCCGCGAACTGCTGCGTGTTCCCTTCAGCTGGCCGCCTCAGCAGAGCGCCGAGCACCAAGCCCAGGGCCAGAGCGAACTGGGCGCAATCACCCTCAAGCTGACCCCATGAACAGGAAGCACGCCATGAAACCCGTCATCAAATGGACCACCCTGGCGCTCGCCGTCTGTCTGCCGCTGTCGGCCCAGGCCCACCGCGCCTGGATGCTGCCCTCGGCCACCGTGCTCTCCGGCGAAGAGCCGTGGATCACCGTCGACGCTGCCGTTTCCAACGATCTGTTCTACTTCGAACACGTACCGATGCGCCTCAAGGGCATCGGCGAGACAGCCCAGGCCCCGGCAGGCGGTCCGCCGGGCATGCGCGCACGGCCGGTTCCCGAGCTGCAGATCATCGCGCCAGATGGCTCGAAGGTTTCCGCGCAGAACGGCGCTGTCGGCCGCTACCGCAGTACCTTCGATGTACAGCTGAGCCAGAAGGGAACGTACAAACTGGCCGTGGCCAACAATGGCCTGTTCGCCAGCTGGAAGGAAAACGGTCAGCAGCGCCGCTGGATGGGCACCGCAGAAAGCTTCGCCAAGGACGTCCCGGCGAAGGCCGAAGGGCTCAAGGTCAGCCAGACCAGCAACCGCATGGAAGTGTTCGTCACCTCCGGCGCGCCGTCCAGCGAAGTACTTGCACCGACCGGCCAGGGCCTGGAGCTCAAGCCCGTCACCCACCCCAACGACCTGTTTGCCGGCGAAGCGGCAGACTTCGTCTTCCTGCTCGACGGCAAGCCGGCCGCCGATGTCGAGATCAGCGTGATTCCGGGTGGCAACCGCTACCGCGACGAGCTCGGTGAGATCAAGGCGAAAACCGACAAGGACGGCAAGGTCAGCATCACCTGGCCGGAAGCCGGCATGTACTGGATGGAAGCCGAGCTGACCACCACCAAGGGCGTCAGCAAGCCGGCCACCGAGCGCCGCGCCAGCTACAGCGCAACCCTGGAAGTGCTGTCGCCCTGACGCTAGCCCGCTGCCTGAGCACTGACGCTCAGGCAGCGACCGCTACCGCATTCCCCGTAACGAGTCCGCTTCTTGCCCAGACCTTGCCAATCCGTCCGGCGTCTGTCGCCACTGCTCGGCTGCCTCGCCGTCGCTGCGCTGCTGCTATGGTGGCAGCCGCCACGAGCGATCAGCGCTGCCGTAGTCGTCCTCGTCTATCTGGCCATGTCGCTGTATTGCTGGCGCGGACAGCTACGCCGCAAAGCAGCATCTACCGACGCGACCTCGGCGCTTGTGGTGACCTATGCCAGCCAGGGCGGGCAAGCCCGGCTCTATGCCGAGCGCAGTGCCGAGCAGCTTCGCGAAGCGGGCATGAACGTGCAGCTGCTGCCGCTGAATGCGCTGGAGCCGAGCCGGCTGCCAGCGCGGCGCATCCTGTTCGTCGTCAGCACCTATGGCGAAGGCGAAGCGCCGGACAACGGCGCCCGCTTCGAACAGCGCCTGAACGCGGCAAATCTGCAGCTGCAGGACCTCGAGTACAGCGTGCTGGCCTTCGGTGATCGCCAGTACCGGGATTTCTGCGCTTTCGGCCGCCGCCTCGACGAGCGTCTGCGCCAGCTGGGGGGCGTGCCGCTGTTCGACCGGCTGGAAGCCGATCGCGGCGATCCTGGCGTGCTGCGTCACTGGCAACACCAGCTCGCCCACCTGAGCGGCAACAGCAATTTCAGCGACTGGCTGCCGGCACCCTATCAACCCTGGCGCCTGACAGGCCGCCGTTGCCTCAACGCCGGCAGTTCCGGTGCGCCGGTACATCTGCTGACCCTTGCCCCGCCGAGTGAAAAGACATCATGGCGCGCCGGCGATATCGTCGAGATCGGCCCGCGCCACGCGCTCGCGCGCATCGAAGCCTTGTTGCACGATGTGGGCCTCGATCCATCTGCGCTGGTCGACGGCCAGAGCCTGGCCGCACAGCTGTCCAGAAGGCATCTGCCCGCGACTGGCGACCTGCATGGCGTCGACGCCGAGGCGCTGCTGGCCTTGCCGCCGTTGCCGCACCGCGAATATTCCATCGCCTCGATACCCGCGGACGGCGCCGTGCAGCTGGTGGTGCGCGAAGCCTTCCACAGCGACGGCACTCCCGGGCTCGGTTCCGGCTGGTTATGCCGCTACGCCGCCATTGGCGAAGAGATCGATCTGCGCATCCGCAGCAACCCCTCATTCCACGGCCGGGACGCCGCCACGCCACTCATCCTGATCGGCAACGGTACGGGCATCGCCGGGCTGCGCGCGCACTTGCGCGAACGCGCGGCGCAGCCCGGCTCGCGCAACTGGCTGCTGTTCGGCGAGCGCAACGCGGCGCACGACTTTCTCTTCCACGAAGAATTGGCACAGTGGCGTGAAAGCGGCCATCTGCAGCGGCTGGACGTGGCGTTCTCTCGCGACCAGCCCCAAAAGCGCTATGTGCAAGATGCACTGCGGGATGCGGCTGACGAACTACGCTGCTGGGTCGATCAGGGCGCGGCGATCTACGTCTGCGGCAGCCTGGAAGGTATGGGGCAGGAGGTGCAGCAAATACTGCTTGGCCTGCTCGGTGAGGCGCAGCTGGAGCAACTGAGCGAACAGGGACGCTATCGGCGGGATTTGTATTGATAACCTGAGCCCCCGGATGAGCCACCAGTAGACAAAAAAAAGCAGCATCCACCGGGTGGACGCTGCTTGAAGATCCCAACGAGGAACCAGGCCCGGGGAGCTGACGAAGCACGTCTAGTGCCGCGCCAGCAGACGGGACGACTCAGAAAGATAGATTCGCACCAACTCCAAATGCGCGAGGTGCGCCAGGCAGAATGTTGTTGTTGCTGTGGGCGGAAGCGTAGTAGTCCTCGTTCAGCAGGTTCTCGACATTCAGCTGCAGACGCAGGTCGGGGCTGACGGCGTAATAGACCGCAGCGTCGACGCGCACGAAGCTGGGCAGCTCGACCTTGTTGTCGGCACTGGCATACACCGCGTTCTGATAGACGGCACCAAGCCCGACGCCCCACTGGGAGTTGAAGTTGTAGCGGTTCCAGAGCGAGACGGAGTTGCGCGGTACCTGACTGAGCTTGTTGCCATCGCTCGCGCCGGGCGTTTTGATTTCGCTTTCCTGGTAGGCATAGCCACCAATGATTTGCCAGGCATCAGTCAGATTGCCAGTCAGACCAAGCTCAACGCCATCCACGCGCTGTCCGTCAACCAGAATCGAGCGGGCGTTGTTGTCGGGATCAGTAATCGCGACGTTGGTGCGATCGAGGCGGTAGACCGCAGCGGTGGCGGCCAGACGCGGGTTGATGTCCCATTTCACGCCGACTTCACGGTTGGTGAACTCTTCCGGATCGAGCGCCTGGGTGGCGGCGGTAAGTCCGGCAAGCTGCTCGCCCGCGCGCGGCACATAGGCCTTGCTGTAGCTGGCGTAGAAGGACAGGTCATCCAGCGGCTTGTAGATCAGGCCGGCACGCGGCGACACCAGGTCGTCTGAGCTCGAAAGTCGCTGACCGTTGCGGTAGTTGCTGTGATCGATCTTTACCTTGTCGTAGCGCGCACCAAGGATCAATTCCCACTGCGAGTTGAGCTCGATCTGGTCCTGCAGATAGAGCGCTGCGGTCTTGGTCGTACTGCGGTTGTCTGCATCGGTGGCGCTCTGGCGGAAATATACCGGCCCGCCGTAACGGGGACTCTGTGGCGTCACCTTGACAGACGTTTTCGTATTGTCTGTTGGGTGAAAGAAACCCGTTTCACGGAAATTCTCGGTCACTTGGCGGCTTAGCTCGCCACCGACCAGGATGGTGTGATCCATGCCCATGGCACTGGTGGCGATGGTCACATCGGTCTGGTTGATCAGGTTGGTGCGGTCGGTGGCGTTGTTGTAGGCGCCAATGCTGATTGACGAGCTGGTCGCTGCGGCGGAACCCGGAAAGACGTTCTGGTAGAACTTCTCGTAATCGGCGAAACGGGTCTGGTTGACCAGGGTGACGTTGTCGGAAAACTCATGCGTTACCCGCGCATTCAGGGCATCGACCTTCGCGGTGGCATAGCTGAGATCCGCGTTACCGACGAAGGTCGACTCGTCCAGCTTCATCGGTTTGCCATTGAGCGACGGCACGCCACGGTCGACGGTGCGATCGTCATCGAAGTGCTCGTAACCTACCTCGACGGTGGTTGCATCGCTGACGCGGAATGTGGCGGTCGGGTTGATGGCCCAACGCTCCAGATCCACATCGTCGCGGAAGCTCTCGGAGTCTTCGAACATCGCGGTCAACCGCACTGCGACGTTCTCATTGACCGCCTCATTGAAATCGCCGGTCATCCGGCGGTTCTTCCAAGAACCATAATTCAGGCCCAGTTCGTGACCATCGGTCCAGTTGGCCTGCTTGGTCACACGGTTGATCAGGCCACCGCTGGCGCCGCGGCCGAAGACCATGCCACTGGCCCCCTTGAGTACCTCGACTCGCTCGACGTTATATAGGTCGCGTAGGTACTGCACATCGTCACGCATCCCATCGACAAAAAAGTCGGCTGTCGAGGTATTGCCCCGTAGGATCGGAGCATCACGATGTCCCTCGCCCTGCGCCATCTGCACGCCAGGCACGTAGCGGACGACGTCCGCCATGCTCTGCATGTTCTGGTCCTTGATCTGCTTGTCGGTCACGACGGTGATGGACTGCGGAATGTTGCGCAGCTGCGTGTCGGTCTTGGTGGCCACCTTGGTGCGCTCGACGCGGTAACTGTCGCGCTTCTCCACGACCTCCATCGAATCCAGCGTGACCGTATCGGTAGGCGCAGCAAAGGCGCACTGCGCCGATGCGAGCAAAGGCAACCCGTACACCGCCATTCGTACGGCAGTTGCCATTTTCGTTGTGTTGAAGCGTGACCGCTGAGACATCTCTACCCCCAATAAAAAACACTCGTTATGAATGCGAATTGTTTGTGTTTATTTTTGTAATCTTAATGTCGTAAAAGGATTAAGTCTACTGGGGCGGACTTTCGCTCCCCTGGAAGCATCAGCGGGGGGGGTGGAGAGCAAGCGGAACGGTGCGCATGGGCCGTTCCTACAGAGGGACGGACAAAAAAACCCCGGCTAGGCCGGGGTGTGGGTAGGACTGACGCGCGGGCGGGTGATCAGAAATGAAAGTTCGTGCTCAGCAGCGCGGTGCGCCCAGCGGCCACGTGTGCCATGTGGGAGCCGTAGACCTGATCGAAATAGCGCTTGTCCGTCAGATTCTGCACGTTCAGCTGCAGGTCAAGGTTCTTGCTCACGCGATAGGCCGCCATGGCGTCGTAGCGCCAGTACTCAGGTACCTCGATGTTGTTCGCCGCATCGCCGAAGCGGGAGTCGACATAGGTCGCGCCGCCACCGATGGTCAGGTCCTGGGTGAGGTTGTAGGTGTTCCAGAAGCTGAAGCTGTGCTTCGGCGTGCTGGGCACCTCGTTGCCGTCATACAGACCCTCGACGTAGATCGGATTGGCCCGCGTGCCGATATTGGCGGCGCCGGACTTGACCAGCTCGGCGTCCAGGTAGGTGTAGCTGGCGAAGACCTGCCAGTTGCGGGTGAACTGGCCGGTCGCGCTCAGTTCCAGACCGTCGACTTGGGTTTCACCGATGCTTTCCTGGAAACCGCTGGCGTTGGTCACCCGCGCGTTGGTCTTCTCGGTGCGGAACAGTGCGGCGGTCAGGCCCAGGCGCTCGTCGAAGAAGTCCCACTTGGTTCCGATCTCGTAGTTACGGTTGCGCTCCGGATCGAGGATCTCATTGCCCACGCTGAGCGCATCGGCACCCTCGCCACCCGTCTCGCCGGACGGATTGCTGGAAGTCGACCAGGCCGCGTAGATGCTGCCGTTGGGCAGCGGATTGAAGACCAGGCCCAGCTGGTAGTTCCAGAAGTGGTTCTTGTTCTCCGGACGGGTTATCACACCGGCGGTAGAGACGGCTTTCTGCTCCGTTTCGTAGTCGTCGTAGCGCAGGCCCATGTTCAGCGACCATTGCTCATTGAACTTCAGCGTATCGAAGACATAGGCCGCCAGCGTTTCGGTGTCGGTATCGGTCGTCGCCGTGCTGCGCGCGATGCTGCCGGTCCAGGCATCCTTGGGGCTCGGGTTGGACAGGCTGGTGCAGTCGCCGGATGCCAGGTGCGCCGGCGTACAGCTGTTGCCGCCGGCGCCCGGGGTCACCACGTAAGGCCGGTTGTGCACGCCGACATCGCTAATTTCCACGCCCGTTACCAGGGTGTGCTCGATGCTGCCGGTATCGAAGCGTGCGGTCAGATCGGTCTGGTTCACCCAGCTCTGTGTGTTGGAGTTGCGGCTCTTGGCAGAGCGTGAAACCAGGCCATTGGGCACGTTGCCACGCGAATCGTCCGGATTGGTGACGATGTAATCCAGCGTGGTGCGGGCGATACGTGCGGTGTTGGAGATGGTCAGGTTTTCGTTCAGGTCATGCTCGAGCCGAATGGTGCCGGCATCCGTGGTGCTTTCACGGAAATCGCGGCTCTTCAGACCGTAGAAGTTGTCGCGATCAACCTTGACCGGCTCGCGACGTGGATTGGCCGGCGTAGCCACCGTCAGCGGAATGCCGTAATCGGGCATGTCGTCCGTTTCCAGGTGGTAGTAGGACAGCGTCGCCCGGGTCGGCGTATCAAAGCCGAAGGTGATCGTCGGCGCCACGCCCCAGCGGCTGACGTCCACGCCATCGCGGCCGGCAACGTTGGCCTCGTGTTTCATCAGGTTCAGGCGGCCGGCGACGTTGTCACCCAGCATGCGGTTGACGTCCAGGGTGTAGCGACGGGTCTGATCCGAGCCAAGGGTGACGCTGGCATCGCCGAAATCGCGTTGCTTGGCGGTCTTGCTGATCAGGTTGAGGCTGCCGCCCGTGGAGCCGGCACCGGTGTAGGCGGAGCCCGGCCCCTTGCTCACTTCGATGCTCTCCACGTTGAAGATCTCGCGGGTCTGCGAGCCCAGGTCACGCAGGCCGTCGATAAAGGTGTCGCTCTCAGCGTTGAAGCCACGGATGATCGGCCGGTCGCCCGCCGGGTTGCCGCCCTCGCCCGCGCCGAAGGTAATGCCGGAGGTGGTGCGCAAGGCATCGACCAGCGTCAGCGAACCGGTGTCGCGAATTACCTGGTCGGTGATCACGGTGACCGACTTCGGTGTTTCACGCAGCGGTGCCGTGTATTTCTTCGAGGCGGATGTAGCGGCCTTGTAGGCCTGTTCCTGCTCGCCGATCACCGTCACCTCATCGAGTGCAACCGGCGCTTCGCTGGGCGATGACGCCGCGGGGACGGTCTGGGCCATTGAGGGAACGGAAAAAGCGGTAAGGGCGACACCGATAGCCGAAGCCAACACGCGAGGTGGCTGGGCCAGTTCTAGAGACTGACGCGACATGTAATGCGGATCCTTGGAAGTTGATGCAACTGCGAATTGCTATTATTAGCACGTCGCATTCTGATAAATTCTGTCGCATTCTGAAACACCTAAATGCAAACTAATATCATTCGCCAATTCCACATCCTGTCGGTGATCCATGCTCCTACGCATTGCCAATGTGTTCTCCCGTGAAGAAACCGGTCGTATCCGCACGGCACTGGAACAGGCTGATTGGCAGGACGGCCGCGTCACAGCCGGTTATCAGTCGGCCAAGGCCAAACACAACCTGCAGCTGGCCGAGGATGACGCTCTGGCTCGCGAAATAGCCGAAGCCATGCTGCAACGCCTCTGGCAGCACCCGCAATTCATGTCGGCGGCGCTGCCGAGCAAGGTCTTTCCACCACTGTTCAACTGCTATACGGCAGGCGGCGAGTTTGGTTATCACATCGACAATGCCGTGCGGCAGGTACGCAACAGCGCCGAGCGAGTGCGCACCGACCTGTCCGCCACGCTGTTCTTCAGCGATCCCGACGAATACGACGGCGGCGAGCTGGTGATCCACGACACCTATGGCACGCAGCAGGTGAAGTTCGCTGCCGGCGACATGGTGCTCTACCCCAGCACCAGCCTGCACAAGGTCGAGCCGGTCACCCGTGGCGCGCGGCTGGCGTCGTTCTTCTGGATTCAAAGCCTGGTGCGCGAAGACGCCCAACGCACGCTGCTTTACGAGATGGATCAGGCCATCCAGCAGCTGACCGCCGACGTGCCGGAGCACCCATCCCTGGTGCAACTGACTGGCACCTATCACAACCTGCTGCGCCGCTGGGTCGAGGTCTGATGCCCCATCTTCTGCGCCGCGAGGAGACGCTCGACACCGAACAGCTCGGGCACCTCGCTGAACAACCCCAGCGTGCGGCACGGCTGGTGCTGGCTGCTGCCGCAGCCGGAGAGCTGGAAGCGCAAGCCCTGCTCGGCCAGATCCTCCTGGATGGCCGTGGCATTGAGGCAGATCCTGCGCTAGCACTGACCTGGTTCAGCATCGCTGCCGATCACGGACATGCCATGGCCTGCAACATGGCCGGGCGCTGCCACGAACACGGCTGGGGCATGCCTGCCAATCCTGTACGTGCCGCCGATTTCTACCGCCGCGCAGCAGAAATGGGCCTGGACTGGGGCATGTACAACCTGGCCAATCTGCTCGCCACCGGCCGCGGCATTCCACAGGATGAAGCCGCGGCCTATCGCCTATACCGCCAGGCGGCCGAACTCGGCCATGCCAAATCGATGAACCTCACCGGCCGCTGCCTCGAAGACGGCTGCGGCGTGACTCGGGATGTATCGGCAGCGCACGCCTGGTATCAATGTTCCGCCGAGGCCGGTGACTTTCGGGGTCAGTTCAGTCATGCCGCCGTGCTACTCGCCCAGCAGCAATGGGACGCCGCGCGGCATTGGCTGAGTCGCGCGCTGGAGCTCGGCCACCTCAAGTTCATCGAAACTGCACTGGCCAGCCTGCAAGCCGCTGCGCTGCCGCAGATTGCCGATATCGTCGTGGCCTACGCGCGGCGACGCGACGAGTTGCGGTGAACCAAGCGCAGAAACGAAAACGCCCCGCAATGCGGGGCGTTTGTTCGGCGTCTACGGCTTAGATGTAGTAAGCCTTCAGCGGCGGGAAGCCGTTGAATTCGACGGCGCTGTAGCTGGTGGTGTAGGCACCGGTGGAGAGCCAGTACAGGCGGTCGCCGATGGCCAGGTTCAGCGGCAGGCCGTACTTGTAGTTCTCGTACATGATGTCGGCGCTGTCGCAGGTCGGACCGGCGATCACCACCTCCTCGACCTCACCCTTCTTCTCGGCGTAGATCGGGAACTTGATGGACTCGTCCATGGTTTCGATCAGGCCGCTGAACTTGCCCACGTCGACATACACCCAGCGCTCTACGGCGGTACGCGACTTGCGCGCGACCAGCACCACTTCGCTGACCAGGATGCCGGCGTTGGCGATCAGCGAGCGGCCCGGCTCGAGGATGATTTCCGGCAGGTCGTCGCCGAAGTCTTCCTTGAGGAAGCGGATGATTTCCTCGGCGTAGGTTTCCAGGCTGTTGGTGCGGGTGATGTAGTTGGCCGGGAAGCCGCCACCCATGTTGATCATCTTCAGCTCGATGCCGTCTTCTTCCTTCAGACGCTCGAAGATCACCTTGACCTTGGCGATGGCGGCATCCCAAACGGAGATGTCGCGCTGCTGCGAGCCGACGTGGAAGGAGATGCCGTACGGCTCCAGTTTCAGCTGACGGGCGAGGATCAGCAGATCCATGGCCATGTCGGTCTGGCAGCCGAACTTGCGCGACAGCGGCCAATCAGCCGTGGTCGAGCCTTCGGTGAGGATACGCACATAGACTTTTGCACCCGGAGCGGCCTTGGCGATGTTGCGCAGGTCGGCTTCGGAGTCGGTGGCGAACATCCGCACGCCCTTCTCGTAGAAGTAGCGGATGTCCTTGGATTTCTTGATGGTGTTGCCGTAGCTGATGCGCTCCGGACCGACGCCGCGGGACATGACCTTGTCCAGCTCGTAGATCGAGGCGATGTCGAAGCTCGACCCCTTGTCGCGCAGCAGGTCGATGATTTCCACCGCCGGGTTGGCCTTGACGGCGTAGTACACGCTGGCGAATTCGAAACCGGCGCGCAGGTCATCGTAGGCCTTGCTGATGGTTTCGGTATCGATCACCACGAATGGGGTTTCGTGCTGGTCGGCGAACGCCTTCATCTTCTGGAAGGTGGCGCGAGGGTAATAGTCTTCGATCTTGACCGTCATGCGTGGGACTCCAAAAAACGGGAAACAAAAGTCGGATGAGGGATGGAGGGCATCAGCCCTGACAAGAACGCCTGATCAGTTTCCCCACTTTGGTTCGCCTACTTCCCAAGGCATGTCGCCGAGTATCACGGTGGATCTCTCGTCGTCAGTACTTGAGCCGGATGGATCGTTGCCAGCATGGACGTTCGGGCGCGAACTTTAGGACCAAGGGGGGCATAGATCAATCAAAAAAACGTCCCGAAGGTGCATCCGTTTCGAGTTGTTGTCGATTCAAAACAAAGCGTCATGGAAACTGCACAAATCGGCGATTTCCGCAGCCGTGCGGGCCGCAGCGAAATCCATTTGCCGCTATAATCGCCGCCTTTTTTGACAGACCGACTACTCGTCGACGGGTTCCTTAATTCCGATGACCACTCAGGCCGCCGAAGTCGCGAAGCGCCGTACCTTCGCCATCATCTCGCACCCCGATGCGGGCAAGACCACCATCACCGAAAAGCTGCTGCTGATGGGCAAGGCGATTGCCGTTGCCGGTACGGTGAAGTCGCGCAAATCCGACCGCCATGCCACCTCCGACTGGATGGAGATGGAGAAGCAGCGCGGCATCTCCATCACCACCTCGGTGATGCAGTTCCCCTACCGCGAGCACATGATCAACCTGCTCGACACCCCCGGTCACGAGGACTTCTCGGAAGACACCTACCGCACCCTGACCGCGGTTGACTCGGCATTGATGGTCCTCGACGGCGGTAAAGGCGTCGAGCCGCGCACCATCGCGCTGATGGACGTCTGCCGCCTGCGCGACACTCCCATCGTCAGCTTTATCAACAAGCTCGACCGCGATATCCGCGACCCGATCGAACTGCTCGACGAGATCGAGGCGGTACTGAAGATCAAGGCCGCGCCGATCACCTGGCCGATCGGCTGCTACCGCGACTTCAAGGGTGTGTACCACCTCAAGGACGACTACATCATCGTCTACACGCCGGGGCACGGGCACGAGCGCACCGAGGTCAAGATCATCGAGAAGCTCGATTCCGACGAGGCGCGCAAGCACATCGGCGACGAGTACGAGCGCTTTCTCGAACAGCTGGAACTGGTTCAGGGCGCCTGCCATGAATTCGATCAGGACGAGTTCCTCAGCGGTCAGCTGACTCCGGTGTTCTTCGGTACTGCGCTGGGCAACTTCGGTGTGGATCACGTGCTCGACGCCGTCGTCGACTGGGCGCCCATGCCGCTCGCCCGTGCAGCCAACGAGCGCGTGGTCGAGCCGGTCGAGGAGAAATTCACCGGCTTCGTGTTCAAGATCCAGGCGAACATGGATCCCAAGCACCGCGACCGCATCGCCTTCATGCGTATCTGCTCGGGCAAGTACGAAAAAGGCATGAAGCTGCGCCACGCGCGCATCGGCAAGGATGTCCGCATCGCCGACGCCCTGACCTTCTTCTCCAGCGAGCGCGAGATGCTCGAGGAAGCCTACGCCGGCGACATCATCGGCCTGCACAACCACGGCACCATCCAGATCGGTGACACCTTCACCGAGGGCGAGAACCTTGGCTTTACCGGCATCCCGCACTTCGCACCGGAACTGTTCCGCCGCGTGCGCCTGAAGGACCCGCTGAAATCCAAGCAGCTGCGTCAGGGCCTGCAGGAACTGGCCGAGGAAGGCGCGACCCAGGTGTTCTTCCCCGAGCGCAACAACGACATCATCCTCGGCGCGGTCGGCGTGCTGCAGTTCGACGTCGTCGCCAGCCGCCTGAAAGAGGAATACAAGGTCGAGTGCGCCTACGAGGCGATCAACGTCTGGTCGGCGCGCTGGATCGAGTGTGATGACAAGAAGAAGCTCGAAGACTTCAAGAACAAGGCGTACGAGAACCTCGCCATCGACGGCGGCGGCCACCTCACCTACCTGGCACCGACGCGGGTGAACCTGAGCCTGATGGAAGAGCGCTGGCCGGATGTGAAATTCCGCGCTACTCGCGAACACCACTGAAGCAATAGCGTTGAAACAGAGCCGGCATGCCGGCTCTGCGGATCACCCCACCCGCCCGCTCAGGCTTCCTGCTGGGCGGCACAGCTCAGGCAGAACGCCGCTGCGGGCATCGCCCGCAGGCGCGATTCCGCGATCGTCTCCCCGCACCGCTGACACTGACCATAGGTTCCCTGAGCCACACGCTGGCGGGCCAGCCCGACCAGGCGCAACTCATCTTCAGCCTCGATCAACAGGCCGCGGAGTATGTCGTCGTTCTGCCGCTCCTGCGCCTGTTCCGCCGAATCGTGATCGTGCTCGCGCGCCAGATCACGGCGCAGCGCAGCGGCTCGCTGCAGGTATTCGCTGGATAGGCGCTCAAGCGCCTCGCTGGGGTCGAACTGGCTCATCACGAATTCTCCATGGGTGATGCGTCCAGTGTGGACCGCCGCGCAACCGCTGTACTGATGATGGTCAAGCTTCAGCTATTCAGGTTTGCGCTTGCACCATCAGCCCCTGCGGCTCCGACTGTTTGATCACCGCATAGATCACCCCAGTCACCAGGCTGCCGGCGAGGATCGCCACGAGATACAGCAGCGCGTGATTGATCGCGTTGGGAATGAGCAGCACGAACAGCCCACCGTGGGGCGCCAGCAGCTTTGCGCCGAAGGCCATGGACAGCGCACCAGTCAGCGCACCACCGGCGATGCTCGCCGGGATCACCCGCAGCGGGTCTTTCGCGGCGAAAGGAATCGCCCCTTCGGAAATGAAGCAGCAGCCCAGCACCAGCGCGGCCTTGCCGGCTTCCCGTTCGGTCTGCGCGAATTTGCGCCGGGCGATCAGCGTGGCGATGCCCATGCCGATTGGCGGCACCATGCCGGCAGCCATGGTCGCAGCCATCGGGGCGTAGCTCTGCGAGGCGAGCAGCCCGACGGAAAAGGCATACGCCGCCTTGTTCACCGGCCCGCCGAGGTCGACGCACATCATGGTGCCGAGCAGTAGCCCGAGCAGGATGGCGTTGGACGTGCCCATGGTGTCGAGGAATTCGGTAAGCCCGGCGAGCAGCTTCGCCACCGGCGTGCCGACGATGTAGATCATCACCAGACCGGTGACCAGGCTCGCCAGCAACGGAATGATCAGGATCGGCTTGAGCGATTCGATACTCGCCGGCAAGGGAATCCAGCGACTGACCGCCTTGGCCGCGTAGCCCGCTACGAAGCCGGCGATTATCCCGCCGATAAAGCCTGCGCCCAGGGTGCCCGCCAGCAGCCCGCCGATCATGCCCGGCGCCAGGCCAGGACGGTCCGCGATGGAATAGGCGATGTAACCGGCCAGCAGCGGCACCATCAGCTGGAAGGCCGTCTCGCCACCGATCTTCATCAGCGCGGCGGCCAGCGTGCCCTCCTCCTTGAATGCCTCGATGCCGAAGACGAACGACAGCGCGATCAGCAAACCGCCGGCCACCACCATTGGCAGCATGTAGGACACACCCGTCAGCATGTGCTTGTAGACGCCGGTCTTCTCGCCCTTCTTCTCACCACTCGCGCTGGTTGCCACCGCATTACCGCTGAGCACCGCACCCTCTTCCAGCGCGCGGTCCAGGGTCGCCTCGGGTTGCTTGAGCGCGACACCGGTGCCGCAGCGAAACACCCGCTTGCCGGCGAAGCGGGCCACGTCCACCTCGATATCGGCAGCCAGCAACACCACGTCGGCCGCGGCGATGACATCCGCTTCCAGCACGTTACGCGCGCCCACCGAACCGCGGGTTTCGACCTGCAGGTCGTAACCCTTGCGGATCGCGGCCTGCTGCAGGGCTTCGGCCGCCATGAAGGTGTGTGCCACGCCGGTCGGGCAGGCGGTAACGGCGACCAGCTTGGGCTTGCCGCTGGTATGCGCCGCCTCGGCTTCGTCGGCCTGCTGCAGCTCGCTGGCAGTGTCAGCGGCGCTGCGCAGGAAGGCTTCGGGGTCGAGCAACGCCTCGGATGGCGTGGATTGAGCGACGCGCTTGCCGACGAAGCGTTGCAGCGAGAGCGGCCCGGTTTTCACCACGACCACCAGATCGGCATTCGCAATCTGTGCCGGGGTCAGCGGCGAACCGATGGCCTTGGGATCGTGGACTTCCACGGCGGTCGACCAGCCCAGACGATGGGCGGCCGCTTCAAGCAGGCGTGACGTCAGCACGCTGGTGACCATTCCATTGGGACAGGCCGTGACGATGAGAAGATTCATTCCTTCACCTCTTGTTCGATTTATTGGCTCAGCGGCTGGAGACGCACTGCGGCCTGGAGTTCGGCCAGTTGCGCCGTGTCGGTGATACCAAAGCCGACCTGCCCGACCGCCTGCGCGGCGATGGCGGTGGCGTGGGTGAGCGTCCGCTCGGCCGGCCAGCCTTCCAGCAAACCGTGAAGCATCCCGGCGAGCAGCGAGTCGCCGGCACCCACGGTGCTGACGACCCGAACCTTGGGCGGACTGGCGTGCAGCGCCGCGCCCGGCGAGAACCAGCTGACGCCGTCGGCGCCCTGCGAAACCACCACGTGCTCGATGCCTTCCTCTTGCAGTCGCTGCGCTTCGGCCGCCAGCGCCGACGACCCGCTGAGCTCGATGCCACGGGCCTCGGCCAGCTCTTCCTCGTTGGGCTTGATCAGCCACGGTCTGGTCGCCAGCCCGTCACGCAATGCGGCGCCACTGGTATCCAGCGCCACCCGCACGCCGAGCGCTTTGAGCGAGTTCAATAGCTGGACGAACCACTGACTGTCGATGCCGCGTGGCAAGCTGCCGGCGACCACCACCAGCTCATGAGCCGGGACCAGACGCTTCAGCCGCGCCAGCAGCTCGGCGCGCTGCGCCTCGCTCACGGCGAGCCCCGGGCCATTGATATCGGTGACCCGCCCATCCGCTTCGGCCAGCTTGAGGTTGCTGCGGGTTTCACCGGCAACACGGACGAACTCATCAGTGAAGCCTCGCGCGGAGAACAGCTGCTCGAAGGCCTGCGGATTGCCCTCGCCGAGAAAGCCGGTGACGGTCAGCTGATGGCCGAGATCGGCCAGCACCTGCGCCACGTTGAGGCCCTTGCCGGCAGCATGTACCTGCAGGCTGTCGCTGCGATTGACCTCCCCAAGGCGCAGCGCGGGCAGCTGCACGGTCAGGTCGAGGGCCGGGTTGAGGGTAACGGTCAGCACGCGAGCCATCAGCAGTGCTCCCCGACGAAGGCGCGCACTTCATGGGCACCGGGCAGCATCAAGGCCTGCTGAGCCAGTCGTTGGCAGGCGGCGAAATCCAGCTCGCGCACCCGCGCCTTGACCAGCGCAATGCTGCGCGCCGACACGCTCAGTTCATCGACGCCCAGCCCCACCAGCAGCGGCACCGCCAGCGCATCGGCGGCCAGCTCACCACAAACGCCAACCCACTTGCCATGGGCGTGGGCGGCCTCGACGGTCATGCCGATCAAACGCAACACGGCCGGGTGCAAGCCATCGGCCTGGCCGGAAAGCGTCGGGTGCCCGCGGTCGATGGCCAGGGTGTACTGGGTGAGGTCATTGGTGCCAATGCTGAAGAAATCGACCTCCTGCGCCAGCACCGGTGCGATCAGTGCGGCGGACGGAATCTCGATCATGATGCCGACCTGCAGATCGGCCACCGGCAGCTCTACGCGCAGGCGGTCGACCATGGCCTTGGCGGTGCGCCACTCGTCGATATTGCCGACCATGGGGAACATGATCCGCAGCGGGCGGCCATCGGCCGAGGCGAGCAAGGCGCGCAGCTGAGTTTCGAGAATGTCCGGGCGTTGCAGGCTCAGGCGAATGCCGCGCACCCCCAGAAACGGGTTTTCCTCGGCGGGCATCGGCCAGTACGGCAGCGGCTTGTCCCCGCCGACATCCAGCGTACGCACCACCAATGGACGCCCTTCGAGGGCTTCCAGCACACGACGGTACTCGGCTTCCTGAGTAGCCTGATTCGGCGCCTGGGAATGGTTCATGAACACCAGCTCGGTACGCAGCAGGCCGATGCCTTCGGCGCCCATCGCCACCGCTTCCGGGGTTTCGCCGGCAGCGCCGATGTTGGCAGCGATCTCTACCGGATGGCCGTCACGGGTGACGGCCGCGTCCATGCGGCGCTCGTTCGCCAGATGCTTGCGCTCTTCCCGCGCAGCGCGTTCGCTACGCGCCTGTTCCAGCTGCGCACCGCTCGGCGCGACCAGCAGCTCGCCGCGCTCGCCATCGAGCAGCAATAGCGTGTTGCGCGCCAAGCCGAGCACACCCGGTCCGGCACCGACGATGGCTGGAATGCCCAGTGCACGGGCAATGATGGCGCTGTGCGAGGTAGCACCGCCGCCAGCGGTGAGGATGCCGGCGACGCGCTGGGCGTTAAGCGTGGCGACATCCGAAGGTGCCACTTCATCCATCACCAGGATGTAGGGCTCGTCCGGAGCCTGTTCGGCTTCGACGCCGGTCAGACAGGCCAGCACGCGGCGGCCCACATCCCGCAGATCCGCGGCGCGCTCGGCCAGCAACTTGTCGTGCAGCGCTTCCTGCTGCTGCGCCGCACTCTCGATTTCCTCCATCCAGGCCGCTTCGGCGCTCAGCCCCTTCTGCAGCCGCACCTGAACCTCCTCGCGCAGCGCCGGGTCCTTGAGCATCGCCTGGTGCGTAGTGAAGATGTCGCGAATGCTGGCGACCTGGCTTTCATCGATCAGCGTGCCGATATCCGCATGAACCTTGTCCAGCGCTGCATCCAGACGCTGCAACTCGATCACCGGCGATTCACCGCGCTTGGGGTAGTCGATCACCTGCGGCTTGCGCACCAGTACCGGGCCGATGGCGATGCCCGGTGACGCGGCGATGCCATTCACCTGATCACCAGCGCGCAGCGCAGCCTGGTCGATGGCCGATTCAGCAGGTCCTTGCGCCGTGACGGGCGGCTCGCTCGCCTCACCGGGCGCCGGCAGCGGCTCGACTTCTTCGCCCAAGCCCTCTTCGACCGCGCGCACCAGCGCCGGCAGCGCATCGCTGGCAATGGCAGGCTCGGCCATGAACTCCAGCAGCTGGCCGCGATGCGCACCCATCGCCAGCAGCTTGCTCAGGCTCTTGACCGATACTCCAGCACTCTCAGTGCCGGCCAGGCGCACGCGGATTTCGCCTTCGAACGCCTGGGCGATCTCGGTCAGCACCTTGGCCGGACGCGCATGCAGACCATGGGCGTTGGCCAACGGCACCTGGGCACTCGGCCAGTCGGCAGGCACGTCACCGCCCAGCGCTTCGAGCACCGTGCGGCTGGAGGTCGCCTGGCTCAACTCCTGACCACGGCCCTCGATCAGCAGGTTGCACAGCCGCTCGAGCATGGCCTGATGCGCTTCACCCATGCTGGCCAGCACGAAAAGCCCATTGAGCGGCTGGCCCTGATGCTCGAGATTCGAGACTGGCGTGACAAAGGCCAGGCCCGGACGCTGCACCGACTGCTCGCTGCTCAGCCACCAGAGGCCATCCCCCAGCGGCAGCGACTGGCCAAGCGGCAGACTGGCGTTGAAGCCGGGCTCCACGCACTGCGCGCGCTTGAGCAGCTTGACGCCCTGCCAGGCCAGTTCGTCGAAATCATCCGCAGCGACACCCAACGACACCAGCTCGCCGTCCAGCGCCAGCGCCTGCGGTGCGCCCTGCAGCAGGCCGATGATGGCTTCCGGAGACTCCGCTTGCTGCAGCCCCTCGCTCAGATCGCCCTCGCCCAAGGCCCGGGTCAGCAGCTGCAGCAGGCGCAGATGCTCGTCGGAACGCGCAGCGATACCGATGGCCAGATACACCAGCTGACCGTTGCCCCAGTCGACGCCCGCCGGAAAATGCAGCAGCCGCACACCGGTGGTGAACACCTGATCACGGGTTTCCGGCGTGCCATGGGGGATCGCGATGCCCTGCCCGAGAAAGGTCGAGCCCTGCGCTTCGCGCGCACGCAGCCCTTCCAGATAACCGGCCGCAACCAGCCCGTCGGCGACCAGAACCTCGCCCAGCAGGGCCAGCGCGGCAGGCTTGTCCGCCGCCGCCTGATGCATATGGATGTGCTGTGCATTCAACTCAAGCATGGAGAACTCCTGCGGGGCTCGCGATTGTTGTGGCCGACGGTTGCGTCGGCTTTGCCCGAATCCTGGGCTGGCGCTTCAGACCGGAACACTGCTGAAACGTTTCACCTTAAGGCTGGCACATTACGCAATATTGGGTAATTCTAGAAGCCCGAGTTCATACCACCCGTCTCAGGACCCTCTGTTGAAACTGACCGACATCGCCCGCCTCGCCAACGTTTCGGTAACCACTGCCAGCTACGTGCTCAACGGCAAGGCCGCACAGCGCCGTATCAGCCCGGCCACGGTCGAGCGAGTGATGGCCGTGGCCGAACAGCAGGGCTTTCAGCTCGACCAGCAGGCCGCGGGCCTGCGCCGCGGGCAGTCGCGCACCCTTGGCTTCATCGTTCCGGATCTGGAAAACCCCAGCTACGCACGCCTGGCCAAGTTGCTCGAACAGCGCGCACGGCAGCGCGGCTACCAGTTGCTGATCGCCGGCACCGACGACGAGCCGGACACCGAGCGCCAGCTCATCCAGCTGCTGCGCTCGCGCCGTTGCGATGCGCTGATCGTCGCCAGCTGCCTACCAGGCGACGACCAGAGCTACCGCAAGGTGCAGGCGGCAGGCACGCCGGTGATCGCCCTCGACCGTGCGCTGGACGCCGAGCAGTTCTGTTCGGTGGTCAGCGATGACCTCGAAGCGGCCGCCCTGCTCACCCGCTCGCTGGCAGTTCCGGCCCGGGCGCATATCGCCCTGATCAGCGCACGCCCGGCATTGCCCATCAGTCAGCAGCGTGAGGAAGGGTTTCGCCAGGCACTGTCGCAGCACACGGGGCAGGTCAGCATCCTGCGTGCCGAACAGTTCAGCCGCACCTGCGGACGCGAACAAATGCTCGCCCTGCTGGACCGCGGCCCGCTACCCGATGCGCTGATCACCACCGCCTACGTCTTGCTGGAAGGCGTTTTCGATGCGCTGCGCGAGCGCGATCTGCTCTGGCCGGAGCATCTGCGGTTGGCGACCTTTGGTGACGCGCAGTTGTTGGACTTCCTGCCGATCCGGGTCAACGCGATTTCCCAGCAGCACGAGCAGATCGCCGAGCGAACCCTGGAACAGGCGATCCGCGCCATCGAGCAGAGCGACTACCGCCCCGGCGTGATCGCCATCGAGCGCGAGCTGAAAGTGCGGCGTCCCTGATCCGCCCCTTGCGGGCGCTGCCGCGCTGACGGAAGCTTGTCGCCCCAACGAGCCCACCCCGCCCCAGATGAACATCGAACAGATCACCCAACGCCTGCATGCCATCCGCGATCAGAACGACTGGCAGCGCTTTCACAGCCCGAAAAACCTCGCGATGGCCGCGAGCGTGGAAATGGCCGAGCTGGTGGAAATCTTCCAGTGGCAGAGCGAGGACGAGTCGCGCCGGCTATCAGCCGACAAGCTCGAGCACGCCGGTCAGGAAGTCGGCGACATCCTCATGTACCTGCTGCTGATGTGCAGCGAGCTGGGCATCGACATGGAACAGGCGCTGCTGGCCAAGCTGGCCGACAACGAGAGGCGCTTTGCCCGATGAGCGACCGCCACTTCGACGAACTCGCCACGCGCTTCGCCGAAAAAATCTACGGCGGTGCCAAAGGCGCGATCCGCCTCGCCGTGCTGCAGGCCGACCTGACGGAAATTCTGCCGCCGCGCCCGCTGCGTGTACTGGATATTGGTGCCGGCCTCGGCCATATGAGCCTCTGGCTCGCACAGCAGGGCCATGATGTGACCCTGGCCGAGCCAGCCGAGCCGATGCTGGACGGCGCTCGCAAGCAGTTTGCCGCAGCCGGCCAGCAGGCCACCTTCATTCAGGCACCCTGGCAGGACGTGGAAAACCACGTCGAGGGCCGTTTCGATCTGGTCATCTGCCATGCGGTGCTGGAATGGCTGGCCGAGCCCCAGGCGATCCTGCCAGTGCTGCATCGCCTGGTTGCCGAAGATGGCTGGCTGTCGCTGGCCTTCTACAACCGCGACGCGCTGATCTATCGCAACCTGCTCAAGGGTCACTTCAAGAAACTGCGCAGCCAGAGCTACGCCGGCGAGCGACAGAGCCTGACGCCGCAGCAGCCGCTCGACCCACGCGAACTGGCGGCGCAACTCGCACCGTACTGGCGGGTCGAATCAAGCAGTGGCGTGCGCGTATTCCATGACTACATGCCCGCCGATTTCCAGGCCCGCACCGAGCCGGCCGAGCTGATCGAGATGGAGCTGGCCTACCGCCGCCATCCGACCTTCAGCGGCCTGGGGCGCTACCTGCACTGGCTGTGTCGGCCGCGCTGAGCCGACCGGGAGGTCTTCATGTCGATCCGCGTATTTCTGCCGCTGCTCTGCCTGGGTCTGATGGCCTGCCAGAGCAAGAATCCCTACACCGAAGAGTCGGCGCCGATCCCACCGGCACCGCCAATCGAGAAAATCCAGTCGCCCATCTACCCGGCCGCCCCACGCGACTTTTCCAGCTACCAGAGCTGGGGCTGGCGCACACCGCCCGCCGGCACCACGTCGATCAGCGGCGAAGAGCTGCAGGAGATGGTGGCCGGCGCGCTCGATCACCGCGGCTTGCGACCCGCATCCGGAGGCACCGGCAACGGCTCCGCAGACGTGCTGGTTTCAGCCGGCGCCAGCAAGGAGACGCGGGTGCGCCAGACCTACGATCACTATGGCCCGCAGGTCGGCGTCGGTCGCTATGGCGGCGGCTACGGCTCCGGTTATGGGGTTGGCACCAGCGTACCCATCGTGCGCAATTACGAGGAAGAGGTGGTTTCGGTGCGTATCGAGATGTTCGACGCAGCCTCGGGCCAGGCCGTCTGGAGCAACCGCGCCGAAGCGCGGATCAGTGGCAGTCGGGCCAAACAGCAGGATGCGCTGCGCCAGGCTGTGGAGCGCGCCCTCGAAGACTATCCGCCACGCTGAATGCGGCAAGCAGGCGCAGAGCAAACACCGTCGCCAGGCCTAGACTGAGCAGACGCCACCCAGGAGAACGATCATGTTGCGTCGCCTTTTGCTGATACCTCTCCTCTTCGCGCTCGCCGCCTGCCAGGGCCCGCAGGTGCAGCGCGATTTCGACCCGACGCGCGACTTCTCCGCCTATCGAGCCTGGACCTGGCAGGAACCGGCGCTGCAGTATCGGCCTGACGACCCGCGGATCAAAAGCGACCTGACCGAGCAGCGCATCCGCGGCGCGATCGCCGAACAGCTCGATCAGCAAGGCTTGCGGCCTGCCACGGCCGGCAAAGTGGCGGACATCAAGGTGCAGGCCTGGTACATCGTCGACCAGCGCACCCAGCAATACACCACCACCTCCGGCGCCTGGGGCAATCCCTGGTACGGCTACTGGGGCGGGCCGATGTTTACCGATACCCGCACCATCGACTACCAGGTCGGCACGCTGCAGATCGATCTGTATGACGCTGGCGACGGCAAGCTGGTCTGGCGCGGCAGCGCCGAGCAGGTGTTGCGCAGCCGTCCCGGGACACCCGACGAACGCGCCGGCAACATCCGCGAGCTGGTGATGCGGGTACTGTCGCAGTATCCGCCGCGCTGAGGTTTTCCTGACGAGTCCTTCATGGTGCTGGCGAGCCGCAGCCGTGCTCGCCATACTGTCGCGCCCCTGATTCTGGAGACCCGACATGCCTACCGTTGCCTGGTGGTTACTCACCCTGCCGTTCATTGCCGGCGCCCTGCTGCCGCTGCAGGCGGGCATCAACGGACAGGTGGCGCGCCAACTAGGCAATGTGATGGGTGCGGCGTTGCTCTCCTTCGCCGTGGGCACCCTGGCGCTGTTCGTCATCGTACTGGTCCAGCGTGACGTACCCGCCCTGCAGACGCTGAAGAGCCTGAACTGGTGGCACTGGTCTGGCGGTTTGCTCGGTGCATTCTTCATTGCCACGGCAGCATTCGCCGCGCCGCGCACCGGAGCGCTGCTGTTCATGGCGCTGCTACTGGCCGGTCAGCTGTTCGTCGCCCTGCTACTGGACCATTTCGGCTGGGCCGGCTTTCGCCAATCGAGCATCAGCCTGGGCAAGGTAGCCGGCCTGCTGCTGATCTTCGCCGGGGTCTGGCTGATCCAGCGCGGCTAGCAGGCAGGCGCAGGCGCTCACTCGTGCTCGAAGGCGTAGAACAGGTTGGGCTCGCTGACCAGATAGAGATTGCCCTGCCCATCGAAGGTCATCCCTTCGGCCTGCGGCACGCTGCGTTCGAGCCCGGCAAAACCGCTCCAAAGCGAGCGGAAGCTGACCAGCTCGCCTTCTGCATCGAGCTCCAGCATCATCTTCGCCTCGTCGCTGAGCAGCACCAGGTGACCGGTCTGCTCATCGAAATGCACCGACGACAGATCAGTGGCCATGTCCAGCTTCTCGATCCAGGCCTCGCGGTCGATGATCTTGATATCCATGTCACCTGCCAAGCTGCGCTTGATGCCCTGGATTTCGTAGAGCTTGCGCGGTGAATGCTCCTTGACCACAAACAGACGATCGCCCGCTCGGTCGTAACCGACGCCTTCGAAACCGGAGTTCTCCGCATCGCCAAGGGCCAGGGTGATGGAGCGCCCGTCCGCACGCAGCAACGGCCCGGCAACCCTGGGGACTGCCAGGACAACCAATGACTGCTGACGCTCTTCGGTTACCACCAACAGGTCGTCGCCGAGATAGGTAATTCCCTCGACATCCTCGAACCCCTGCAACGGATAGCGCGCGATAAAGCTGCCATCACGCCCCAGAGCGAGCAGCTCCTCAGGATTGTTGACCACCGCCCACAGATGATCGCGGCGCTCGTCATAGGTCAGCCCGGAAAGGTTGTTGTCCACCGTCGCCACCGGCAGCGCATCGATCTTTACCTGATATTCCGGTAGCCAGAGGCTGCGCCGTTCCCAGCTGGCTTCATGCCAGGTGGTTTTCAATGTGTAGAACAAGCGCTCATCGAGGTGAACGGTGGTGGCGGCGTAGAGCAGCGCGAAAAGCGCGCAGCCGTACCACCAGGTCGGGCGCTGCGCCGCAACTCGTCCCAGCTGCGCTCTGGCAAGGGCTCGCATCATGGTGTTCTCGTTCAGGGGATCGTGGGCAGGTTGCCTGGGTCGTGTTGCAGCCGCATGAAGGCGGGTGCAACAAGCCCAGCGCCGATCCATACAGCGACACTACGACCGCGATTCTTCCCCACCGGTTCCAGCACGGCAGCGGCGATCCGGAACTCTCGGGCGTGCCAGACAGCCCAATACGCAGGGCTGTGCTTGCGCACGGCAATCGAACGTTTCAGGAGAGCGATACATGCGGGTAGAAGGATTCTTCGAATGGTTGGGACAGGCGCTTGGCTCGGTCATACGCTTCATCGTCGAGGCGCTGGGCGATTTCTTTGGTCTGTTTGCCCGAGCCGGACACAACTTCCTCGAGGGGCTCGCGCGCACGCTGGGCATGGACCGTTCGCTGATCAGCCTGGTGGCATTGGCGATCGGCCTGTTGTTGCTGGTCGCCGCGGTACGCGCGTTCTTTCGCGGCTCGATCATCGGCGGGCTGGTCTGGCTGTTTCTCGGCCTGTGGTTGCTGAGCTGGCTGATCCATTGAGTCCCGGCCGCAGTCGTTGAGTGCTACCGCCCCGGTTTGCCAGCAGGCCCGGCTTTTCCTCTTTTTTCGATGCGACGTATAGTGCCGGGCCGTCCCGGAAGGCCCGAAATGTCCAGCATGCTTGCCGCCTGGCGCGATGCGCCCACCCACAGCAAGGTGTGGGCGCTGGCAGCGCCGATGATCCTCTCGAATCTATCCGTTCCGCTGGTAGCGCTGGTGGACAGCAGCGTGATCGGCCATCTGCCGCACGCCCATCAGCTGGGCGCGGTAGCAGTCGGCGGCAGTCTCTACACGCTGCTGGTATGGGTGATGGGCTTCCTGCGCATGGGCACAACGGGCTTCGCCGCCCAGGCTGCAGGCCGCAATGATGGCGGCGCGCTGCGCCAGATTCTGCTGCAGGGGCTGTTGCTGGCGCTGGGTTTCGCGCTGTTGCTGGGCGCAATCGGCGTACCACTGAAAGGCGCGGCCTTGCAGCTCATGCAGCCGTCTGCCGAACTGGACGAACTCACCCGCGACTATTTCCACACACGCCTGTTCGGCCTGCCCGCGGCACTGGCCAGCTATGCGCTGATCGGCTGGTTCCTCGGCACCCAGAATGCTCGCGCACCACTGGCCATTCTGCTGACCACGAACCTCATCAACGTGGTGCTGGATCTGTGGTTCGTGCTCGGCCTCGACTGGGGAGTGGCCGGCGCCGCCCGCGCCTCGGTAATCGCCGAGTGGAGCGGCGCGCTGCTGGGCCTGGCCCTCACCCGCAAGGCCCTGGCCCGCTACCCCGGCCGACTCGATACTCGCGCGCTGCGCCGCTGGCTGAGCTGGCGGCCGCTGATGGCGGTCAACCGCGACATCTTCCTGCGCTCCCTGGCGCTGCAACTGGTGTTTCTCCTGGTGACGGTACAGGGCACGCGCCTAGGCGATGCGACGGTCGCCGCCAACGCGCTGCTGCTCAACGGCCTACTGCTGACCGCGCACGCCCTCGATGGATTGGCGCATGCCGTGGAAGCCTTGGCCGGGCATGCCATCGGTGCCCGCAACCGCGACGCGCTGCAGCGAGTGATGGTGGTCGCCGGGGGCTGGTCATTGCTGGCCAGTGTCGCCTTCGGCCTGTTCTTCCTGCTTGGCGGCCAGCTGTTCATCCAGCTGCAGACCGACATTCCCGAGGTACGCCAGACCGCGCTGACCTACCTGCCCTATCTGGCGGCATTGCCGCTGATCGCGGTCTGGAGCTATCTGCTTGACGGGCTGTTCATCGGCGCCACCCGCGCGCGGGAAATGCGCAACAGCATGCTCCTGGCGGTAGGTCTGACGCTGCCGCTGGGCTGGCTACTGCAGGGGCTTGGCAATCACGGCTTGTGGCTGGCATTTCTGAGCTTCATGCTGATGCGCGGCGTCTGCCTGGGTGTGCTCGCTCAGCGCCTGCAGCGCCGCGGAGCCTGGTTTACCATGGGCGCGCCAAGCACCACACACTCCGAGGGACACTGAACATGGCGTACGCCATCGCCGCCTATCTGCATTTTCTGGCGATATTCCTGCTCTTTGCCCTGTTGCTGCTGGAGCACCAGCTGTTCCGTCAGCCGCTGACGCTGGAGCGCGCGCGCAGCCTGTTTCGCATCGACATCGCCTTCGGCATCACCGCGGCGGCGGTACTGGCCAGCGGAGCCACCCGGGCAATCCTCTATGGCAAAGGCCTGGACCATTACCTGAAGAACAGCCTGTTCCACGCCAAGGTCGGCCTGTTCGTGGTAGTCGCGGTACTGTCCATCTATCCCACCCTGACCTTCCTGCGCTGGCGCCCGGCCTTGTCCGCAGGCCAGACACCGATCATGTCGAACAGCAGCGCCAGGTGGGTCAAGCTGACCATTCGCCTGGAGCTGCTACTGCTCTTACTGATCCCGTTGCTGGCCGCGCTGATGGCGCGCGGCTTTGGCGTCATGCCCGGCTGACGCCGGGCTGGTCGATTAGGGCGTCAGATAGGAAGAGCGCGTCAGCCCCAAACGCAAAGCATCGATGTACTGGGTGCGCTCCTTGGCGCTCAGCTTGGCGCTGGCAACCTTGTCGCGGTAGTAGGTCATCAGCTCCTCGGGCGACAGGTGCACATAGCGCAGCATGTCCTCGATGGTGTCGTGGGTCTCGATGCCGGCGTGGTAGTAGCTGCCGTCCTCACGCTGATAGACGTTCACCGAGTCGGTATCGCCGAACAGGTTGTGCATGTCGCCAAGAATTTCCTGGTAAGCGCCCACCAGGAACACGCCGAGGAAGTACTCTTCGCCAGGCGCGACCTCATGCACCGGCATGCTGCTTTCGATGCTCTGCTCGTCGACGTAGTGCTTGATCTTGCCGTCCGAATCGCAGGTCAGGTCCTGCAGCACCGCGCGCCGCACCGGCTCCTCGCTCAGCCGCTGCAGCGGTACGATCGGCAGGATCTGGTCGATCGCCCAGGTGTCCGGCAGACTCTGGAACACCGAGAAATTGCAGATGTACTTGTCCGCCAGCTTGTCGTTGAGCTCGTCGAGCACTGCCCGATGGGAACGCTGACGAGCCTTGAGCTGGTTATACAGGCGACGGCAGATGGCGAAGTAGCTCTGCTCGGCCAGCGCCTTCTGCGCCAGGGTCAGCTTGCCGGACGCGTACTGCGCGCTGGACTCGCTCATGTAGTGGGTGGCGCGCCAGTAGGTTTCGGTGACCATTTCCGGGTCGGTCGGTCCGAGCAGATCGGCCAGCGACTGCACGATCTCCGGCAGTTCGTCGTAGTTTTCGATCACCGGCAGCTCGTCGTTGTGCCGCTCGACATCAGTGACCTGCATGACCAGCACCGCATGATGCGCGGTCATCGCCCGTCCGCTTTCGGAGAAGATGTTCGGGTGCGGCAGGCCCTGTGCCTCGCAGAACTCCTTGAGCATGCCGACCACGGTACCGGCGTATTCGTCGATGTCGTAGTTGATCGAGCTAGCATTGCGCGAGTGGGTACCGTCGTAATCGACGCCCAGACCGCCGCCAACATCAATGTAATCCACCGGCAGGTTCAGCGCGCGCAGCTCTGCGTAGTAACGGATCGCCTCACGGAAGCCCTGACGGTAGTCGGCCAGATTGGCGATCTGCGAACCCATGTGGAAGTGCAGCAAGCGGATGCCCTGATCCATTTCCGCCGCACGAAAGCGTTCGATCACCGAGAGCAGCTGCGCCGCAGACAAGCCGAACTTCGACCGCTCGCCACCGGTGTCGGCCCACTTGGACGATGCCAGCGACGACAGGCGCACACGCAGACCGACCTGCGGCGTCAGCTTGAGCTCGTTGGCCTCCTCGATCACCAGTCCGACCTCCGACTCCTTCTCGATGACGATGAATACCTTGTGTCCGAGCTTCTGGCCCATCAGTGCCAGGCGGATGAACTCGCGGTCCTTGTAGCCGTTACAGACGATGGTGCCGCCCTTGGGGGCGAGCGCCAGCACGGCCATCAGCTCGGGCTTGGAGCCCGCCTCCAGGCCGATGGAAACGTTCTGCGTGGCGATGATGTTTTCCACCACCGCTTCCTGCTGGTTGACCTTGATCGGGTAAAGCGCGGTGTACTTACCTGCGTATTCCATGCGCTCGATGTTGGCATCGAAGGCACCGGTCAGACGCCGCACGCGGTCCTGCAGAATGCCGGGGAAACGCACCAGCAACGGCAGCGACAGCCCCGCTTCTCGCAGCTGCTCGATCAGGCCGTTGAACTCGATCGGCTCGCCGCTCGGTCCTTGCGGGCGTACCTCGACATTGCCCTCGTCGCTGATCGCGAAATACCCTGCGCCCCAGTGGCGAATGCCGTAGATACTGCGGCTGTCGGCAGCGGTCCACTGGCTACCGTCGTCTTTACGTGTACGTCGTACAGGCATCGAGGCCTCCCGGAAGAAATTGACTATTTCGCAGCGAGCAGAGGCTCCCGGCGAAGGCTATGCGGCTTCGACAGCCGATATGCAGAAAATGGTGAAAATTGGCGGAGGTGTCACATGGGCGCTCAGCCACCGGACTTCTTGGCCTTGAAGCCACGTTTGCTCAGCTCGTCGATCAGCAGCTGAACGTGATCGCCCTGGATCTCGATGACGTCGTCCTTCAGCGCGCCGCCCGTGCCGCAGCGGCGTTTCAGCGCGCTGGCGAGCTCCTTGAGCTCGGTCTCGGGCAAGGGAACGCCACTGATGGTTGTCACCGTCTTGCCGCCCCGCCCCTTGCTCTCGCGGCGCACCCGCGCAATGCCATCGCCTTCGGGCAAAACGCTCTGTTTGCAGATGCAACTACCCAACGGTTGACTGCACTCAGGACAATGCCGACCGGCATCGGTGGAATAGACCAGACCGCTCAGGCCGGCCAGGGAAGTGGTTTTCTTCGCCACACAAACCTCACTCGCCAATCTGGCTCTGCCTGGCAGAGCCGAAGTGCCGGCTAATTTACCAGCAATGCGAGTTGGTAGCAGAACAGAGTCCGGGCGACGCATATGAAACCCGGACTGCTCGTGAAACCGGAGTACCGCGAAGGGCCGATCAGCTCTTCTGATCGGCGATACGCCCGGCCGGTGCATAGGGCGATGGATCCACGATTGGCGCCTGCCCAAGCATCAGGTCGACCAGCAGCTGACACGACGCTGGCGCCAGCACCAACCCGTTGCGGAAGTGCCCGCAGTTCAGCCACAGCCCGTCGAAGCCGCTCACCGGTCCTATATAAGGCACGCCATCCGGCGAACCCGGCCGCAGCCCTGCCCAGTGTTTGACCACTTGCGCGTCGGCCAGCGCCGGTAGCAGCTCGATCGCTGTTGCCCTCAGGCTTTCCAGCGCGTCTTCGGTCGGCGTCTTGTCGAAGCCGACATCTTCCAGGGTGCTACCAACCAGGATGTGGCCATCGCGCCGCGGAATCGCATAGCGCCGCTTGGCCAGCACCATGCTCGGCAAGAAGTCCTCGGCGCACTTGAAGAGAATCATCTGCCCTTTCATCGGCTTGACCGGAATCTCCAGCCCCAGCGTCGCCAGCAGCTGTGCACTCCAGGCGCCGGCCGCCACTACAACCTGATCCGCCCGCATCTCGCCCTGCGCCGTCTGCACGCCCACGATGCGCGTACCGTCGCGCAGGAAACCTTTCACCGGGCACTGCTCAATCACATTCACATTCGGCAGCTGCCGCAGCGCTTCGCGCAGCGCACGGAGCAGGCGGGGATTACGGACATTAGCGACACCCTCCATGTAAACGGCGCGCTTGTAACTCTCACCCAGCGATGGCACAGCCTGGCGCACGGTCTCCATCGATACCGAGGTGAGTGGCCGACCATAACGCTCAGCCCAACTCAGCGCCTCCGCCTCGTCATGCAGGTCCAGCCAATAGAGGCCCGTCACATGCACCTCGGGGTCCACCCCCGTCTCGCTCAGCAGCCGTTCACCCAGCTGCGGATAGAAATCCTGCGACCAGTGCGCCAGCGCAGTGACCGCCGGGCTGTAGCGCCACGGATACAACGGCGAAACAATCCCGCCACCGGCCCACGAGGCTTCGCTGCCAACAGCACCGGACTCCAGCAATGACACTGCCTTGCCTGCCTCTGCCAGTCGATAGGCAGACAGCAGCCCGATGACACCGCCGCCGACAACGATCACTTCTTGATTCACACGTTTCTCCAACCATCTGGTTCACATTTCCGCCAGCCCTCGCTTGGACTGACGGGCAGGCTGCTTTAAAAGAGCCTCTGTGCATCTCGCGTACGCGAGTGAACAAACAGCAGCCAGGACGGCTGAGCATCATACGTGCAAAGGAACCGCACTATGGCGAACCGAAATCAAGGCTTCACGTTTATCGAGCTGATTGTCACGCTTACTGTACTTGCCATATCAATTGCCGTGGCAGTACCAGCGTTCACCGCAACCCTCGACTCGGTTCGAGAACGGACACTACTGGATCAGCTCCTCGCAGACATCCATTTCGCAAGAAGCACAGCGATCAACAGACGGCGACCGGTAAGTATCTGCACGGGATATGGAACCTGTAGCGGTGAAACAAACTGGAGCGGCCCAGTTTTTATATTTGATGATCTCAATGGAAACGGGGCACTTGACGATGGCGATTCTCCGCTTCGGGCTTCAATGATCGGTAGTAACTATCAATGGAGTTGGAGCAACTTTCGTAAGCAACCCCACCTAACTTTCAAGCCCGACGGCACGACTCATAGCCTCAATGGCTCCTTCGTTCTCTGTCGTCGAGGCATGGCCCTAAAGAAGGTTGTGATCAACATCACAGGCAGAGTGAAACTTGAATCACCCAACGCCACTGACCGCTGCGGCTGACATGCCGCACAACCGTCGAAACCGACCGAACGTCCGGGGGGAATGGGAAGCGTAGCGGCAAATCCGGATGATTCGATAACCCCAAAATCGAGAAAGACCATGCGGCATTTCCGAGGCTTCACCCTTATCGAGCTGATTGTGACGCTAGCGGTTCTAGCCATCCTGCTGGCTATCGCAGCGCCTTCATTCCAGAGCACGATACAAAGCAATCGCACACAGACGATTACCAATGACCTTACCAGCGCGTTGCAGTTAGCTCGCTCCGAAGCCGTCAAACGCGGAGCAAAGGTGGATATCTGCCGACGCAACGGCGAAGTCTGCGCAAATGCCGCCGACTGGGGCAATGGTTGGCTGGTGCAAGTAAAAGGCGGTGCCGTGCTCCGCGTCTGGGACGCAGTTGGCGGCCAGGACACCGTTACCGGCCCCAACGAGACACTTACCTACCGGCCAAACGGTTTGCTGACCAAAGTGAACGATGCTGCCCACACGACTTTCACTGTGGCATTTGCCAACTGCTCCGGCAAAACGCAGTACACGGTAACCCTCACGGCGACCGGACGAGTCACGAGCACAAAAGGGACGTGCCCATGAAACAAGGCTTAAAGATGACCGATCACCAGCGAGGCGCGACCCTCATTGAGGTACTTGTCGCCATGCTGATCTTGTCTGTGGGGCTGCTAGGGCTGGCGAGCATGCAAATGACCGCTTTGCAGAGCAACCAGAGCGCCTATTACCGCTCGCAAGCTACGGTACTGGCTTACGACATCATCGACCGCATGCGGGCAAATCGCGCCGATGCACTCAATGGCGTTTATGACATCGCCATACAGAATCAAGCCTGCAAACCGGACCTGGCAGCGAGCGGAACACTCGCGAAGCGAGATGTTGCCGAATGGCTGAACTCCATTTCCTGCCTGCTTTCTGCAGATGCCCGCGGCAGCGTCGTACGAGACGGCCGCTTGTTCACCATTTCCATCGAGTGGAATGACAACCGTGGCCGTATCGAAGATGCCGCCGATGACGACCGAGAAACCTTTGTTTACCGGACCCAGCTATGAAGACAGCCCCTCTCAACCGACAGATGGGCCTCTCGCTCATCGAGCTAATGGTCGCCATGCTGATCAGCCTGATTCTGCTGGGCGGTGTATTGCAAGTGTTCTTATCCAGCAAAGACATGTACCGCACCAATACGGCCGTTGCCCGAGTGCAGGAAGCAGGCCGATTTGCAACAGACTTCATCGCTTTCGACATTCGGCAGGCGGGATACAAAGGCGAATGTCTGAGCGACCCCGCCACGCACCTGAAGCTCACCAATGCTAGCGTTGACATCAAGAATGCCTACAGCACAAACCCTGCGATCCAAGGATGGGACAATAGCAAGCCAATCTTTTTTGACCCTGCGGATACCACCCGGGCCAATACTGACTCGTTCATCGTCAAATATGCCGGCGATGGACTGGAGTTCGAAGCAAGCGGTACAAACAACACAACTGCCCAAAGCTTAACCGTCAACGACAGCACTACGGCCTATGCGGGCCAAGTTGTCTTATTGGCAAATTCCACCGGTTGCGACCTGTTTCAGAACACCAACAATCAGAACGCGAGTGCTTTTCAAAAAGCCGGCGGCAACGCCGAGCCTGGCAACATTAATCAAGACTGGAGCCAGTCGTACAATGGCCGTATGACGGCACATGTTCTTCGCAGCCACACATATTTCATACGCGACAATGCTGGACGCCTTCCGTCTCTCTGGCGTCGTGTGCTCAGCCCTAAGCCGGTTATGGAGGAGTTGGTTGAGGGCGTTATCGATATGCAAATTACGTACGGCATCGACAAGGATGGCGATCGTTTAGCAGATCAATATGTAAAGGCGGGAACCAATAATCTAGTTGCTAGCGGGGTGGGTGACTGGAATAAAGTTGTGTCAGCGCGGATATCCGTACTCGCGATCAGCCCCGAGATTAATGTTCTGGACGAACCCCAGAAGTTCATTTTCCCCGCCATCATCGGCATCAATCGGGACGACGAATATGCGCACTATGGAAGCGACGGCACGGTGACAATCAAGAATAAACGCGTCGCTCAGGTATACACCGCCACTGTCGCCATTCGGAACCGCCTGCCATGAAGAAAGGATTCGTTGACCATTCACGACAGCGCGGCGCTGTCCTCTTGGTATCTCTGATTATGTTGCTACTGCTGACCATCATTGGCGCGGCGGCGATGCGCGATACCAATCTGCAGGAGCGCATGGCTGGAAATATGCGCGACCACAGTCTGGCCTTTCAGGCAGCCGAAGCGGCATTGCGTTTTGCTGAGCAGGAAGTCAAGACGGACTACGCCAATCTTATCAGCGACACGAAGTATCCCATTAATAACCGAATTGGAAACACATTCGTCCCGCCTACGGTGGTGACGTTCACCGGCTTTACTGGTGGGGTTGCCAGCAAGCCCACCTACACCATTACCCGGCTTCCGCACCCTGGACCACTCGATATGCAGAACATGGTCAATCCGACGACCGCCGGAGGCGACTCGCTCGCCGCAGGAGAGTCACTGATTCTGGACTTCGTTCTAGTACGCATCGAAGCGAATGGCACCGGTGCTAGCCCGGATTCGAAGGTCACCCTTCGTTCTTTGTACTTTGTAGAGGAGTGACATGATGCCGCTCAAGCCCCCCCATATGCCAAAAAACGGATTTAGCACCACGCTGCGGCCGCTGATAGTTGCAAGTCTGACATTAATCTGGACGCTCAGCGCCAGCCATGCTGTAGCAGATGTATCACAAACGCCGTTATTACTCGGCGGCGGCAACGTACCGGGCAATCTTGCCTTGGTACCATCAGTCGAACACCCGACTGTAATCAGCGTGGCTAATCTCGGCACTTACAACAACAACTCTATCTACACTGGTTATTTTGACTCTGGAAAGTGTTATAACTTTATTGAAGAGGATTTTAACCACGTTTTTTTTGGCACCATTTCTAAAGCCAACGGCGGTGGTTACTTTACGCCCGTAACAGAAATGAACAGCGCGCGCGACTGCTCTGGCAACAGCAGCGCAAAATGGAGTGGCAACTATCTGAACTGGGCGACCACCCAGACAATCGATCCATTTCGTAAAGCGCTGACAGGCGGCTACCGTGTGGTTGACACAACCTCAATAACTATTCTTGAGAAGGCCACCCGAGGAAATAGCAGCAATTACTTCGGAAACCGCACGATCGATGCAACAAACTCTAACAAAACAACGCCCTTTGGCAGTGTTTCGCTTACCAGCTCCGTTACCAGCGGCAGTACTGACTTCCAGAAAAACAAAACAGTACGCTTCACATACAGCGGAAGCGACAACAAGACGATAACCAAGCATTTTACCGTAAGGGTAGAGGTTTGCAAAAAAGGTCTCCTAGAAAGCAACTGTACTAAATATGGCGAAAATCTCTGGAAACCGGAAGGCCTGATTCAGCAATATTCAAAGGATATCCGCTACAGTGTATTCAGTTATCTCAATGAAAACGGCAACACACGTAATGGCGGCGTAATGCGAGCCCCACAGGGGTACGTGGGCCAAACAAAGCGCCAGCCGGGCACACCGAACGCGTTACCGAACGAACTCAAAGAGTGGTCGGATGAAACCGGGATTTTCTATGCAAACCCCCAAAACGACAGCATAGGAAATAGCGGAGTCATTAACTACATAAACAAATTTGGCGAACTCACCAACCGCCACAAGTCAAACGATCCTGTAAGCGAACTCTACTATGCTGCGCTTCGTTATTTCCGCTTCGGCAAGGACGGTAACGTTGCGGCATATTCAAATATTACTGACGAATCACAACGAGATAAATTCCCGGTAATCACCGACTGGACAGACCCGATCCAGTACTCTTGCCAAAAGAACGTAATCCTTGGAATTGGCGACGTTAATACCCACGAAGACCGGGATTTACCAGTGACAGGTGATCCACTAAACGTACAAGAGTTCACTCAAAAGGTGTTTGATCTAGAAGGAATCGACAAGAGCGCATCGAGCGAATTTACCGGCCGAGGCAACTCAGCATATATCGCTGGCATGGCCTATTACGCCAACACCACCGACTTGCGTGAAGATCGCGCAGGAAAGCAGACGATATCCACCCACTGGGTCGACGTAAGGGAAGGCGAGACACTTTTGGAGAAAGCGAGAAACCAATACTGGCTCGCGGCAAAGTATGGCGGATTTCAGGTCCCCAATGATTACAAGTTCGGCGGCACCATTGACCAAGCCTGGTGGTGGACCAATGGTGAGACACTCAGCCCCACAAACGACAAGCGTCCGGACAACTTCTATGTTGCGAGTGACGCAACCCGCATGGTGGAAAGCTTGAAAACAGCTTTTGCCAAAATCGCTAACAACGTGCGCAGCACCACCGCAGCCCTTTCCACGAACTCTACCAAGCTCGAAACCGGCACAGTGGTTTTCCAATCGATGCTCGACAGCGCCGACTGGAGCGGCAATCTGCTAGCCAAGGCGGTAGACAGCGACGGAAAAGTTAGCGCAACCCCTAGCTGGCGGGCTGCTGAAAAGCTTGACGGACTAACCAACGATCAGATGTCGGATCGCAAGATATTCACCTCTCTACCGCCAACTGCCGACGCAACATCGGGCGCGCTGCGGTCCACTACAGGCCGACCATTTCTCTGGGCGCAGTTGAACTCAGCCCAGCAAGAGGCACTTAGGAGAACTGCCGGGGAATCATTGACTACTGAGACCGTCGGCCAGAATCGTCTTGCCTTCATCCGCGGTGATCGCCGCATGGAGCGCACCGACGCGGCACCCAACAACCCGTTCCGGCAGCGTGGTAGTCGTCTTGGCGATATCGCGAACTCGGACCCGCAGTTCATTCACAAGCAGAACTTCGGTTATTCGCAACTGCCAGAAAGCGCAGGTTTCACCGCGGCTGCAAAGAGCGCCTACACCACCTTCCGCGCCTCCCCCAGCTACCAAAGCCGCCCGCCACTGGTCGTGGTAGGCGCGAACGACGGAATGCTGCATGGATTCGACGCTAGTTTGGGCACCAATGGGGGCAAGGAGCTGTTTGCCTACATACCGAACGATCTGATCGATGAACTCCATGAGCTTACCGACCCTACTTATTCGCACCGCTACTATGTCGATGGCACCCCGCGCATCGGCGATGCGTGGGTTGGCAACGCCTGGAAAACCTTGGTCATAGGCTCATCTGGAGCAGGGGGTCGCAGCATCTTTGCTCTTGACATTTCTAATCCTAGTGATACGTCCGCAAGCAGCGTTCTCTGGGAGTTCACCCACCCCGAAATGGGCTACACGCTCGGACGGCCCAGCCTGGTTCCGCTCTATAACGGCAAGTTTGGCGTGGTGGTTACTAGCGGCTACGCTCGCCCCACCAGCACGACGAGTGGCTATGTATGGATTCTTGACGCCGCTGACGGCAGCGTCTTGAAGCGCTTCGAACTACCCAACAGCGGCGATCTGGGCTCGCCCTTGGTCGTTGACCTCGACAATGACCGCGTCGCCGATCGAATTTACGTTGCTGATACCAACGGCAATGTCTGGCGGCTGGACACGAATAACACGAGCATCGGCAATTGGGACGCCCCTGCCAGCTTGAAATCAGGAGGCAGCATCGCCCCGCTGTTCATTGCAAAAGACAGCACTGGTGTTCGCCAGCCAATCACGGCTCCGCTGGATGCGGCCTATACCAAGGATCGTAAGATCATGCTGGTATTTGGAACGGGCAGCTTCTACAAGACAACCGATAACGAAATACCCGAATCCCCTCAGGTCCAATCGTTCTACGGCATCATCGATGGCGGAACGCCAATCGATGGGCGCAGCAAGCTGCTCGAGCAGGAAATCCTCAAGGAGGTTTCAGGTAGCAAGCTTAATGCCCGCGCTATCAGCCAGAACACTCTCGAGACTGGACATCTGGGTTGGTATCTGGACCTGCAATGGAAGAAGTCGAATAACGGGCCAGGGCCTCAGGGTGAACGCGTTATTTCGCAAGCCCAGCTAGGCGGCAACCGAGTAACGTTCAGCACCCTGATCCCGTCTGCCGATCCCTGCGATGCTGGTGGCACAAGCTGGATCATGAGCCTGGACCTGGCTACCGGTAGCCGGCTGGTCTACTCCTATTTCGATTACAACGGGGATGGGAAAATCGATGAAAACGATTACATCGCACTTGATGACGGCACAAAGGTTCCGGTAAGCGGAGTAGCAGACCCAAATGAGGGTGCAGTGAAGGGCAACATCAGCCTTAACGACCAGAAGAAGGGAAAACGTTATCTGTGTTATGCCAGCTCGGCGTCCAGTACGGGCTCTGATGGCGTAACCCCGGTTTGCATCGAGGTCATGGGAGACAACAGCGATTCGAACCGCCTGTCGTGGCATGAAGTGAGGAACAATCTTTGAAAACTTTTCGAGCTGACCGGATATTGAACCGAGGCTTCACTCTGATTGAGCTAATGATCGTAGTAGCGATCATCGGCATCATCGCGGCCATTGCCTACCCCAATTATCAGGAGTATGTCCGTAGCGCTAAGCGAGCCGATGCTGAAACGGCACTCATGGAGCTGGGGCACTTCATGGAGCGCTACTACACGGCCAACGGCAAGTATTTAAAAGCCGACGGCAGTGCACCGGCTCTGCCATTTACCGAAGCTCCCAAAGATGGCTCAACCAAGGTTTACACGCTCGGATTTGCCGCCGGCAATCCCACTGCATCTAAATATGTTCTGCAGGCGGTGCCGAAAGGGAGCATGGCAAACGACAAGTGTGGAACCTTGACGCTATCCAACACTGGCGCGAAGGGGCAGAAGGCGGGAATGACCGTAGCTGAATGCTGGAAACGCTAAACGGCTGGAACGAAAACGCCCGGCGATGCCGGGCGTTTTCATTTGCGAGGCTATCAGACAGCCTTTAACCGCAACTCTTTCGGCATCGAGAACGTCACGTTCTCCGGCCGCCCTTCCAGCTCATCCATGCCAGTGGCGCCCCACTCCTTCAGCTGCTCGATCACTCCACGCACGAGCACCTCAGGTGCTGATGCGCCGGCAGTGATGCCGATGCGCTCGATGTTCTCGAACCATTCGCGCTTGAGGTCTTCGGCGCCGTCGATGAGATAAGCCGGCGTGTTCATGCGCTCTGCCAGTTCACGCAGACGGTTTGAATTGGAACTGTTGGGGCTGCCGACCACCAGCACCACATCGCATTCATCGGCCAGTTGCTTCACCGCATCCTGGCGATTCTGCGTGGCGTAGCAGATGTCGTCCTTACGCGGACCACCAATGCTTGGAAATTTGCTGCGCAGCGCGTCGATGACGCGACTGGTGTCATCCATGGACAACGTGGTCTGGGTGACGAATGCCAGGGCCTCGGGGTTGCGCACCTGCAGCTGGGCGACATCCTCTTCATCCTCGACCAGGTAGATCGCGCCGCCATTGCGCGCGTTGTACTGCCCCATGGTGCCTTCGACTTCCGGGTGGCCCTGGTGGCCGATGAGGATGCACTCGCGCCCTTCACGACTGTACTTGGCCACTTCCAGATGCACCTTCGTCACCAGCGGACAGGTGGCGTCGAACACCTTCAGGCCGCGCTTCTCCGCTTCCTGCCGCACGGCCTGTGAAACGCCATGGGCGCTGAAGATGACGATGACGTTGTCCGGCACCTGATCCAGCTCCTCGACGAAGATCGCACCACGGGCACGCAGGTCTTCCACGACGAACTTGTTATGCACAACCTCATGCCGCACATAGATCGGAGGACCGAAGACTTCCAGAGCCCGGTTGACGATTTCAATGGCGCGATCTACACCCGCGCAGAAGCCGCGAGGGTTGGCGAGTTTGATTTGCATGATGGGTCTCGACACGCGAAGGCTTGATGACGGGAGAGTGTAACGCGATACGTGCGGGCATTTCTCGGATGCCCTTTCGCCAGCCGGCGGAAGCGAATGCTCCACCGGCTGCGAGCCGGTTACACCGGTTTGACGTCGATGATCTCGACTTCGAACGTCAGGGTCTTGCCGGCCAGAGGATGATTGAAGTCGACGGTGACCTGATTGTCATCGAAGGCTTTCACTACGCCTGGCAGCTCAGTGCGGGCAGCATCCTGGAAGCTCACCATCAACCCCTCCGACAGCTCCATTCCTTCGAACTGGCTGCGCGGCATGACCTGCACGTTCTGCGGGTTGACCTGGCCGAAGCCCTGCTCCGGCGCAATCTGCAGGGTGCGCTTGTCACCTGTCTTGAGTCCGTAGAGTTGCTGCTCGAAGCCTGGCAGCAGGTTGCCGTCACCCACCTTGAAGGTGGCTGGCTTCTTGTCGAACGTGCTGTCGACCAGCTCGCCCGTTTCCAGGCCAAGCGCGAAATGCAGGGTGACTTCCTTGTCCGGCCCAATGCGCTGTTCAGTCATGTGCAGCTTCTCCGGTCTTGTTGCTCTTGAACATGTCCAGCGCCAGCATGACGGCACCGACGGTGATGGCGCTATCGGCGATATTGAACGCGGGGAAATACCAGCGGTTCTGCCAATGCACCAGAATGAAATCGACCACGTGACCAAGCACCACGCGGTCGTAGAGATTACCAATGGCGCCGCCCAGCACCAGCGCCAGCGCGACGGCCAACCAGGTTTCGCTCGGTTTCAGACGCTTGAGCCACACAACCAGCACAGCACTCACACCAATCGCAATCACTGCAAACAGCCAGCGCTGCCAACCGCTGTGATCGGCCAGGAAGCTGAATGCCGCGCCGGTGTTGTAGGCCAGTGTCCAGGCGAAATAGCCCGGAATCACGTCGACCTTCTGGTACAGGCTGAAATTGGCTTCGAAGTAATGCTTGGTAGCTTGATCAAGGGCGATCACCAGCACACTGAGCCACAGCCAGGCGAGCCTGCCGAAACGCGCACTCATTGTGCAGCCTCCGGCTTGCTGATCGTCCGGCGGGTATCACGCATAGTGGCGGACCTCACCTGCGCCTTCGATATTCTCCACGCAGCGACCGCAGATCTCCGGATGCTCGGCATGCGAACCGACATCCGGGAGATGATGCCAGCAGCGACCACACTTGCTGTGCCCGGTCTTCTTGACCACCAGCTTGAGGCCGACCAATTCGCTCTCCACGGCCTCGGCTGGCGCCTGAGTCAGCGGAGCGATATCGACGGCAGAGGTGATCAGCACGAAGCGCAGCTCGTTGCCCAGCTTGGCCAACTCAGCAGCCAGCGCGTCTTCTGCATATAGCGTGACTTCCGCCTGCAGGTTGCCGCCAATGGTCTTGGCCGCACGCTGGTTTTCCAGTTCCTTGTTCACCGCGGTCTTGACCGCCATGACCTTGTCCCAGAAGGCGCGATCCAGCTCGGCGTCCTGTGGCAGCTCGGTCAGGCCGGTGTACCAGGTGTTGAGCATCACCGACTCATTACGCTCGCCCGGCAGGTACTGCCAGATTTCCTCGGCAGTAAACGCCAGGATCGGCGCGATCCAGCGCACCAGCGCTTCGGCGATGTGATACAGCGCGGTCTGGCAGGAGCGACGTGGCAGGCTGTCGGCACCAGTGGTGTACTGGCGGTCCTTGATGATGTCGAGGTAGAAGCCGCCCAGCTCCTGCACGCAGAAGTTGTGCACCTTCTGGTAGACGTTCCAGAAGCGATAGGTCGTATAGGCCTCTTCGATTTCCTGCTGCAGCAGCAGTGCGCGGTCGATGGCCCAGCGGTCCAGGGCGATCAGCTGATCGTTCGGCAGCATGTGCTGCGCGGGATCGAAGCCGTCGAGATTGGAAAGCAGGAAGCGTGCGGTGTTGCGGATACGCCGGTAGGCATCGGCGCTGCGCTGCAGGATCTGCTTGGAAACCGCCATCTCGCCGGAATAGTCGGTGGCCGAGACCCATAGACGCAGGATATCGGCGCCCATGCTGTCGGTGATTTCCTGCGGCGCGATCACGTTGCCGAGCGACTTGGACATCTTGCGACCATTCTCGTCCACGGTGAAACCATGGGTGAGCAGCCCCTTGTACGGTGCATGACCGTCGATGGCGGCGCCGGTCAGCAGCGAGGAATGGAACCAGCCGCGATGCTGGTCGGACCCTTCCAGATAGAGATCGGCACGCGGGCCGCTTTCGTGGCCCATGGGGTGCGAGCCGCGCATCACATGCCAATGGGTGGTGCCGGAATCGAACCAGACATCGAGGGTGTCGGTGATCTTTTCGTACTGTGCAGCTTCCTCGCCGAGCAACTCGGCTGCGTCGAGCTTCGACCAGGCCTCGATGCCGCCTTGCTCGACACGCTGCGCCACTTGCTCCATCAGCTCGACGGTACGTGGGTGCAGCTCACCGCTTTCCTTGTGCAGGAAGAACGGGATCGGCACGCCCCAGGTCCGCTGGCGCGAGATGCACCAGTCCGGGCGCCCGGCGATCATGCCGTGCAGGCGCGCCTGGCCCCAGGCAGGGACGAACTCGGTCTGCTCGATGGCGTCCAGCGCGCGGCGGCGCAGCGAGCTGCCGTCGTGAGCGACCTTGTCCATACCGACGAACCACTGCGCCGTGGCGCGGTAGATCAACGGCGTCTTGTGCCGCCAGCAGTGCATGTAGCTGTGCTGGATCGACTCGTGCTTGAGCAGCGCGCCGACTTCGGCGAGCTTTTCGACGATCGCCGGGTTGGCCTTCCAGATGAACTGGCCGCCAAAGAACGGCAGGTCCGAGACGTAGACACCGTTGCTCTGCACCGGGCCGAGAATGTCGTCATTCTCCATGCCGTAGTGCTTGCAGGAGCGGAAGTCGTCCTCGCCGTAGGCCGGCGCAGAATGGACGATACCGGTACCGGCACCGGTTTCCACGTAGTCGGCCAGGTAGACCGGGGCGAAGCGCTCGTAGAACGGATGGCGGAAGCGGATCAGCTCCAACGCCTTGCCTTCGCAACGGGCGATGATTTCACCGGCCAGGCCGTAGCGCTGCAGGCAGGACTCGACCAGTTCCTCGGCCAGCAGCAGCAGGCGCTCGCCGGTGTCGACCAGCGCATAGACGAACTCGGGATGGACGTTGAGCGCCTGGTTGGCCGGAATGGTCCAGGGCGTGGTGGTCCAGATCACGATGCTGGCAGGCTTGGCCAGATTGGGCAGACCGAACGCAGCAGCCAGCTTGTCGGCATCTTCGACCTCGAAGGCGACGTCGATGGCATCGGATTTCTTGTCCTGATACTCGACCTCGGCCTCCGCCAGCGCCGAACCGCAGTCGAAGCACCAGTTCACCGGCTTCAGGCCCTTGAAGACGAAGCCGCCTTCGACCAGTTTGGCCAGGGCGCGGATTTCCCCCGCTTCGTTGGCAAAGTCCATGGTCTTGTACGGGTTGTCCCAGTCACCCAGGACGCCGAGGCGGATGAAATCGGCCTTCTGCCCTTCGATCTGCTCGGCGGCATAGGCACGGCAGCGCTCGCGGGTCAGATCGGCCGGCTGGTTCTTGCCGAAGGTGGTCTCGACCTTGTGCTCGATCGGCAGACCGTGGCAGTCCCAGCCCGGCACATAGGGCGCATCGAAACCAGACAGGGTGCGTGAGCGGACGATCATGTCCTTGATCACCTTGTTCACCGCGTGGCCAATGTGAATATTGCCGTTAGCATACGGCGGGCCATCGTGCAGGACGAACTTCGGGCGACCTTCGCCGATCTGCCGCAGCTTCCGGTACAGGTCAATGCTGTTCCAGCGCTGCAGAATCTCCGGCTCGCGCTGTGGCAGACCGGCCTTCATCGGAAATGCCGTGGACGGCAGATTGAGGGTCGCTTTGTAATCGGTCATTTCAGTCCTGACTCGTCATGAGGGGTGAAGCCCGCCAGTATTCGCGGGCAGCGGCGATGTCGGCTTCGATCGCCGTCTTGAGCGCCTCCAACGAGGCGAAACGCTGCTCGTCGCGCAGCTTGCGATGAAAGGTGACCTGCACCAGACGCCCATACAGGTCGCCCTGATAATCGAGCAGGTGCACTTCCAGATGTGGTTTACCGTCACTCTCGACCGTCGGGCGCATGCCGATGTTGGCAACACCGGCAAGCGACTTGCCGTCCAGTTCGAAACTGACCAAGAACACGCCACTCAGCGGCGTGTTGCGACGCTTGAGCTGGACATTGGCGGTCGGCGCGCCGAGCTGCCGGCCCAGTTTTTGTCCATGCATGACTCGGCCGGTGATACCGAACGGCCTGCCGAGCAGCGCTTCGGCGCAGGCCAGGTCACCCTCGGCCAGCACCTGACGCAGCCGCGTGCTACTGACCCGCTCGCCGTCCACCTCGATGGTGGTAGCGGCCTCGACCGAGAAGCCTTCGGCCGCGCCAGCCTTGAGCAGGAAGTCGAAATCGCCGGCGCGGTCACAGCCAAAACGGAAATCATCACCCACTTCCAGGTGCTGTACACCCAGGCCTTCCACCAGCGTGGCGTGGACGAATTCAGCGGCACTCAGCTCGCGCAGGCGGCGATTGAAGGCCAGGCACAACACCAGATCGACGCCCTGCTCGCTCAACAGCTGCAGTTTTTCACGCAAGCGGGTGAGCCGTGCCGGCGCCTTGTCCGGAGAAAAGAACTCTCGCGGTTGCGGCTCGAAGATCACTACGCAGCTGGGCAGCCCCATTTCAGCCGCACGCTCGCGCAGCCGCGCCAGGATGGCCTGATGCCCCCGGTGCACGCCGTCGAAATTGCCGATGGTGGCGACGCAGCCCCGATGCCGGGGTCGCAGATTGTGAAGGCCTCGAACCAGCTGCATACCGCACTTCTTGCTTGAAAAGTGGCCGATTATACGCACGTGCCGAGCATCCCGGACAGGTTTGCTCCGCCCGCAAATCATCGATCAGTGCCGTAAATGCCGCGGCCGCAGCCCGGTCAACAGCAGTCCACCGGCAAACGCCGCCAGCCCTGCGCAAACGAGAATCCCCAACCGCAGCGCCCGCTCCTGCCAACCCCAGGAAAACCACTCTTGCGCCGGCACGTTAAGCCACCAGACCACCGCCACCATTGCGGCGCACGCAGCCGCCAGGCGCAGCCCGAACGACCACCAGCCCGGCGCAGGACGATAGACACCGACCTTGTACAAGCCCCAGAACAGCAGCACTGCGTTGAGCATCGAGGATAGCGATGTAGCCAGTGCCAACCCCACGTGCTGCAAGGGCCAGATCAGAATCAGATTCATCACCATGTTGGCGACCATGCAGATGACCGCGACACGCACCGGCGTCTTGAGGTCCTGACGAGCAAAGAACCCCGGCGCCAGTACCTTGATCAGCATGAACGCCAGCACACCCAGCGAATAGGCCTGCAGCGCCCTGGCCGATTGCACCACCGCCTCCTCGCTCATGGCGCCGTAATAGAACAGGCTGGCGATCATTGGCTCGGCAAGAATACCCAGCGCCAGCGCTGCCGGAACGCCCACCAGCAACACCATGCGCAAGGCCCAATCGAGCGTCGCGGAGAACGCCTTCGGGTCCTCTCCGGCATGCTGGCGCGACAGGCTCGGCAGGATCACCGTGCCGATGGCAATACCGAATGCCCCCAACGGCAACTCGGACAGGCGGTCGGCGTAATACAACCAGGAGACACTGCCGGTCTGCAGAAATGACGCCAACACCGTATCGAGCAGCAGATTGATCTGACTGACCGAGACACCGAACAGCGCCGGCACCATCAGCAGCATGATGCGCCGCACCCCTTCATCGCCCCGCTTGACCCTTGGCCGCGGCAGCAGGCCAAGCTTGGCAACGTACGGCAGCTGGAAGGCCAGCTGGGCGAAACCAGCAATGAACACGCCCCAGGCAAGCGCCATGATCGGCTGATCGAAATAGGGCGTGAGAAACACCGCCGACGCAATCATGCAGACATTGAGCAACACTGGCGTGAAGCCAGGCACCGCGAAATGCCCATAGCTGTTGAGCACGCCGGAGGTGAATGCCGTCAGCGAAATCAGCATCAGATAGGGAAAGGTAATCCGCAGCAGCTCGCCAGCCAGCTGCATCTTCGCCGGATCGTCATGGAAGCCCGGCGCGAAGACCATCACAACATAGGGCGCAAACAGCACGCCGAGCGCGGTCAGCCCGGCAAGAATGAGGCCGAGCATGCCGGCAGTGCGATCGACCAATTGCTTGACGTCAGCCAACGTACGCTTGGTGCGATATTCCGAAAGCACCGGCACGAAGGCTTGGGCAAAGGCACCCTCGGCAAACAGCCGACGCAGGAAGTTAGGAATCTTGAACGCAATGAAGAAGGCGTCGGCGGCAGCGCCTGAACCGAAGTAGCTGGCGACAACCATATCGCGTACCATGCCCAGCACGCGTGACAGCAGGGTCATGACACTGACCACCGCGCTGGAACGCAACAATCCGCCCTTGCCGGTTTTTTCGGACATTTGTCTTCCTAGAATTGCAGCGAGATTGATCGACCGAGCGCTCAGCGCCGGCCGGATCGATGGCCAGTTACGACATGAAAAGAGGCGGCGAGTTTAGCCGCAGCCCTTCTGTCCGACCAGCTTCTCAAGCCATTCGACCGGGCTTGACAAGCGCCCTTCGCGTCGGCATGATTCGCGGCCTTATTTGCTTGCAATCCCCCCAGTTTTCGAGGAGTTCGACGGTGGCCAACAGCCCTTCCGCCAAAAAACGCGCAATTCAGGCTGAGAAGCGTCGCAGCCACAATGCCAGCTTGCGCTCCATGGTTCGTACCTACATCAAGAATGTGGTCAAGGCCATCGACGCCAAAGACCTGGACAAGGCTCGCACAGCCTACACCGCTGCTGTGCCGGTCATTGACCGCATGGCCGACAAAGGCATCATCCACAAGAACAAAGCTGCTCGTCACAAGAGCCGCCTGAACGGTCACATCAAGGCCCTCGGCGAAGCTGCTGCAGCCTAACTGCAGGTTCTTGAAAAAAACCGGCCTAGCGCCGGTTTTTTTATGCCCTTTTTTTGCCCCAACGGACGAGACAGATGCCGATTATGGCGCGACCGGCCAGGGCAGAATCGGAATAGCCGTCACCGCGTTCTGCGGACTCCCCTCGATGATGCGATCGCTGTAGACCAGATAAACCAGCGTATTGCGCGACTCATCGAAGAAGCGCACCACCTGCATGGTCTTGAATACCAGCGATGTGCGCTCCCTGAAGACCACATCTCCATCCTTGAGCTTGCCATTGATGCGAATCGGGCCGACCTGGCGGCAGGCGATGGAGGCTTCCGCCCGATCCTCGGCAAGCCCCAACCCACCCTTGATACCACCTGTCTTGGCGCGCGACAGATAACAGGTCACCCCATCGACCAAGGGATCGTCGAACGCCTCGACGACGATCTTGTGATTCGGCCCGAGCCATTTGAAGACCGTATCCACCTCACCGATTTTCTCCGCCGACGCCAACGAAGGAACAGCCAACCCAAAAGCCAGCGCAATAGTGGCTAGACGCATGCTCACCTCAGACCAGAATCATGTTGTCGCGATGAATAAGTTCCGGCTCATCAACATATCCAAGCAGCTTTTCGATCTCATCTGATGGCCGCCCGAGAATGCGCTGCGCCTCGGCCGCACTGTAGTTCACCAGACCGCGCGCTACTTCCGCACCCTGCGGTCCGACACAGACCACCATCTCGCCACGACGGAATGCACCCTGCACAGCGCGCACACCGACAGGCAGCAGACTGCGATTGCCTTGACGCAAGGCATGCACGGCACCGTCATCCAGCGTCAGCGTGCCACGCGTTTGCAGATGCCCAGCCAGCCATTGCTTGCGGGCCGCATGGCGGCTGCACTCCGGCGCCAGCAGCGTACCCAAGCGCTCGCCCGCCTTGAGACGCGCCAGCACCTGCTCAATGCGGCCACCGACAATCACCGTATGTGCGCCGGAACGCGCAGCAAGGCGCGCCGCGCGCAGCTTGGTCTGCATACCACCGCGCCCCAGCGCACCACCCGTACCGCCAGCTACCGCATCCAGCGCCGGGTCGTCAGCGCGCGCCTCGCTGATCAGATTGGCTTGAGGATTGAAACGAGGGTCGGCGTCGAACATGCCATCACGGTCGGTCAGGATGACCAGCAGATCAGCTTCGACGAGATTGGCAACCAGCGCGCCAAGGGTGTCGTTGTCACCGAAGCGGATCTCGTCGGTAACCACAGTGTCGTTCTCGTTGATGACCGGCACCACACCGAGATCAATCAGCGTACGCAGCGTACTGCGCGCATTGAGGTAGCGCTTGCGGTCAGAGAGATCGTCGTGGGTGACGAGAATTTGCGCTGTCTGCTGATCGCAGCGAGCAAAGCTGGATTCCCAGGCGCGAATCAAACCCATCTGCCCGACCGCGGCAGCCGCCTGCAGCTCATGCACAGCTTTTGGCCGAGAACTCCAGCCGAGACGACTCATGCCAGCCGCAACCGCACCCGACGACACCAGCACGAGCTCCACCCCTGCCTCACGCAAGGCCACCATCTGATCGACCCAGACCGCCATTGCAGCCTGATCAAGCCCGCGACCGTCGGCGGTCAGCAGCGCACTGCCGATCTTGACCACCCAGCGCCGCGCACCACTCACCTTGTCCCGCATCGTTCCCGCCTCTATACGGCCAAAACACTTCCGGATCGGACTGCGCACGAGCCAGCCCTCCGACCACTCGCCTACCAGGCCGCGCAGCGGCCCGGGGTTCGACTTAGCGCACGTAGATGATCTCGGCACCGCCTTCGTCATCATCATCGTCGTCGAAGTCATCATCCTCGACCTCGTCAACCGCCTTGACACCAGCGCGACGCAACGCGCGCTGATCATCCAGCTCCTGCAGCCGCGCGCGCGCTTCATCTTCGATCTGGCGATCGAGCTCGGCCAGGGCCTCAGCGTAATCAGGCTCTTCGGCGATGCGCACAGTGCGCTCATCCAGATAACGCATGATGGCCTGGCTCAGCGCTTCGGTACCCTCGCTCTCCAGCGCGGAGATGACAAATACGGGACCCTTCCAATCCAACCGCTCGACCACCTGCCGGACCCGCTGCTCGCGCTCGTCTTCCAGCAACTGATCGGCCTTGTTCAGCACCAGCCAGCGATCACGCTGGGTCAGGGCCGGACTGAACTTCTCCAGCTCATGCAGGATAACCTCCGCCGCATCGGCCGGATCGCTACCGTCCAGCGGCGCCATGTCCACCAGATGCAGCAAAAGGCGAGTACGCGCCAAGTGCTTGAGGAAGCGAATCCCCAGCCCCGCACCCTCGGCAGCGCCTTCAATGAGCCCAGGGATATCGGCAATCACGAAGCTCTTGTAGCGCCCGACGCTGACAACACCCAGATTCGGCACCAGCGTGGTGAACGGATAATCGGCGACCTTAGGCTTGGCCGCCGACACCGAGCGAATGAAGGTGCTCTTACCGGCGTTCGGCAAGCCCAGCAGCCCGACATCCGCCAACACCTTCAACTCGAGCTTGAGGTCGCGAGCATCACCCGGCTTGCCCGGCGTGGTCTGCCGCGGCGCACGGTTGGTACTGGATTTGAAGCGGGTATTACCCAATCCATGCCAACCACCCTGAGCCACCAGCAAACGCTGCCCGGCCCTGGTGAGGTCGCCCATGATTTCCTGGGTAGCGGCATCGATCACTGTAGTGCCGACCGGGACCGGAAGAATCAGATCCTCGCCCTTGGCCCCAGTGCAATCGGTGCTACCACCCTTCTGCCCGTTCTGAGCATTGAAACGGCGGGTATAGCGGTAGTCGACCAGGGTATTGAGGTTTTCGTCAGCCTCCAGATACACCGAGCCGCCGTCACCGCCGTCGCCGCCATTGGGACCGCCTTTCTCGATGAACTTCTCTCTGCGGAAGCTCATCATGCCGTTGCCGCCGTCGCCGGCCTTTACAAAAATCGATACTTCATCGACGAATTTCATGAGAACGCCTCCCGTCACAGGACGGGCTTAAGAAACAAGAAACGTAAGGGTCTTGCAAAAAACCCAGCGAAAACTGATTGAGCACCGAGCAGTTCTTTGCAAGAGCCTCACAGGATACAGAAACAAAAAAGCCCCGTCGCATGACAGGGCTTTTCCAGCAACGCCGCAGTTAGGCTGCGACGACGCTCACGTAGCGACGGCCAAAAGCGCCCTTCACTTCGAACTTGATCACGCCTTCGACTTTAGCGAACAGGGTGTGATCCTTGCCCATGCCAACGCCGTAGCCGGGGTGGAACTGGGTGCCGCGCTGACGCACGATGATGTTACCGGCCTTGATGGCCTGGCCGCCGTACATCTTCACGCCAAGGCGCTTGGCTTCTGAGTCGCGACCGTTGCGGGTAGAACCGCCAGCTTTTTTGTGTGCCATGAGTTCAATACTCCTATAAGGGGATTCAGGCCCGATTAGCCCTGAATACCGGTGATTTTGACCTCAGTGAACCACTGACGGTGGCCCTGACGCTTCATGTGGTGCTTACGACGGCGGAACTTGATGATGGTGACCTTGTCGTGACGGCCCTGGGCAATCACTTCAGCGGTAACCTTGGCACCATCGACCACCGGAGCGCCGATCTTTACATCATCGCCGTTGCCGATCAGCAGAACGCGGTCAAAAGTGACAGCTTCGCCAGTAGCAACTTCGAGTTTTTCAATCTTGAGGTATTCGCCTTCGGCAACTTTGTATTGCTTGCCGCCGGTTACGATAACTGCGTACATCTGTGTATCTCCGTTGATCCTGCTCACCCAGCGCTTTGAAATAATGGTTGGTGGCTGGCATGGCTGCATGGGGCCGGAAGGTGACGCCCGTGCAATTGCGTAAGGCAGGGAAATGCCCAGGGGGAAGTTCAGGGTCCGCGATTGTACGCATGCGCTACACCCTGCGCAATAGCCAACTGGCGTTGCCTTGACAGTGCCAGACCCGCCCCCTAGCATGCCGCGCAATCTGCGAGGAGTCCCCGATGCAACCCCAGCCTTTCTATCAAGTTGTGGCGGACGATTTTGCCGCTGTCGACGGCATCATCCGCAAGCAACTGACTTCGCGCGTTCCTCTGGTGGAAAAGATCGGGGACTACATCACCTCGGCCGGCGGCAAGCGCCTGCGCCCCCTGCTGGTACTGCTCAGCGGCAGTGCACTCGGGCATCAGGGCGATCAATTACGCTTGCTGGCTGCCATCATCGAGTTCCTGCATACCTCCACGCTGCTCCATGACGACGTCGTCGACATGTCCGGCATGCGCCGCGGCCGCTCCACCGCCAACGCCCTGTGGGGCAATGCGCCAAGCGTACTGGTTGGCGACTTTCTATATGCACGTTCGTTCGAAATGATGGTGGAACTGGATTCCATGCCGGTGATGCGCATCATCTCCCAGGCAACCCGCGTCATTGCCGAAGGCGAAGTACTGCAGCTGTCCAAGGTCCGAGACGCCAGCACCACCGAAGAAATCTACATGGAGGTCATCCGCGGCAAGACCGCGATGCTCTTCGAAGCCTCGACCCACAGCGCCGCCACCCTGGCCGGCGCCAGCGAGGAACAGCGTGAAGCGCTGCGCACCTTCGGTGATCACCTCGGCATCGCGTTCCAGCTGGTTGACGACCTGCTCGACTACCAGGGCGACGCTGAAACCCTCGGCAAGAATGTTGGCGATGACCTGGCCGAAGGCAAACCCACCCTTCCGCTGATCTACACCATGCGCGAAGGCACCACAGAACAGGCCGCTCTGGTCCGCAAGGCCATTCAGAAAGGTGGCCTCGAGGACCTGGAAAGCATCCGGACCGCTGTCGAGGCGGCAGGCGCACTGGACTACACCGCCAAGCTTGCCCGCGACTATGCCGAGCGCGCTATTGCCTGCCTCGAAGTGATCCCAGCCAATCAGTATCGCGATGCCCTGGTCGAGCTTTGCCGCTTCGCCGTGGCGCGCACGCACTGACAACCCACCCGGCAGTACCGACGCTGCGCCCAGAGCGCAGCAGTCAAACCCAGTTCTAAGCCTCAGCTCCTGCCCGCGCGGCGGGAATATTTGCGCTTGCATATTAGCAAATAACAATTATTCTCATTAACAGAATAAATTGGAGGTGCCGAATGATTTATCTGATAGATGCCTGGCTGGATCGCCCGCAACCGTATCTGCGCATACTCGACCGTAACACCGGCGCGGTATGCATCTCGCTCGACGGGGAAGCGCTGGATGAATTACGAGAACAGGGCGATCTCGATCTTCAGGAGCTGAGTACGAACGAGCCTGGCGTGCTGAAGGAACAGGCACGCAACCTGTTCCTTTTCAGCTATGCCCGCGCGCTGCGGCCTTAGCTCAGATTGCAGCGCGCGCCGAGCTACCGGCTACTGCGCAAAACCAAGCGCCAGCTATTTATCGGGCGCTGCGCAGCCTGTCGAAGCAGCCGCCGTCAGAGAACGTCCAGCAGCTCGACATCAAACACCAACGTGCTGTGCGGCGGGATGCTGCCGACGCCCTGAGCGCCATAGGCCAGCTCGCTAGGAACGTACAGGCGCCACTTGCTGCCGGCATTCATCAGCTGCAACGCTTCGGTCCAACCGGCGATCACACCGCCAACCGGGAACTCGGCAGGCTGGCCACGCTGATAGGAACTGTCAAAGACGCTGCCGTCGATCAGCGTGCCATGGTAGTGGGTACGTACGCTGTCCTCGCGGGACGGTTTGGCGCCCTCTCCAGTCGTCAGCACTTCGTATTGCAGACCCGACTCCAGCACGACCACACCTTCACGCTTGGCATTCTCGACAAGGAAGGCACGACCTTCTGCTGCGGCCGCTTCGGCTTTCTGCTGCGCCTCGGCCTGCATGCGCTCGCGGATCACCGCGAAGCTGGCATTCAACGCTTCCGGGCTGACCTGGCTGGCGATGCCGGCGAAGGCATCACGGATGCCGGCGATGACTGCATCGAGGCTGACGCCCGGCGGGGGATTGTCACGCAGCTGGTCGCCCAGCTGGCGGCCGATGCCATAGCTCACGCGGGTTTCGTCAGTGGACAGGTTGAGGTCGGTCATGCCGGGCTCCGAGATGAAAAAAAGGTCGGCCAGCCTAGCACAGCTCAGCCGGGCGGACGCAGCGGCCTGCAAATCCAAAACAACCGATAGCAACCGCGACTCGAGCGCCTATCCCTTCCGACTACGCCGACAGCGCTCGGAGCAATACCGCACCTCATTCCAGCAGCGCGCCCACTTCTTTCGCCAGGCAAACGGCAAGCCGCACACAACACAGTACTTGAGCGGCAGCTCACCCTTCTTCTTCACAGCGCATCACCGGCATCCAGTCGCGCCAGCAGGATCTCGCCGCGCTGCCACAACGCGCGCTGCTTGCTCTCTGCCATGCGCGCTAGGTTGCGATAGACCATTGTCATCCGCGGATTGACCCGCAGGAGCTCACGATGGCGCATGAGAAAGTGCCAGTACAACGCATTGAACGGACAGGCGTCATCGGTGGTGCTTTCACTCACCTTGTATGGACAATCCTGGCAGTAGTCGGACATCCGCCTGATGTACTGCCCGCTCGCACAATAGGGCTTGGAACCGAGATAGCCGCCATCGGCATGCAGCACCATGCCCAGCACATTGGGCAGCTCCACCCAGTCGAACGCGTCCATGTACACCGCCAGATACCAGTCGCACAGCGCGGGCGGTGCGATGCCTGCAAGTAATGCGAAATTACCGGTCACCATCAGCCGCTGGATATGGTGCGCGTAGGCATGATCCAGCGTCTGCCCGATCACCTGACGCATGCAGTTCATCCGGGTTTGCCCGCTCCAGTAGAACTCGGGCAGCGGCCTGGTATTCCCGAAAGCGTTGCGCTTTGCGTAATCCGGCATCCGTAACCAGTAGATGCCGCGCACATACTCCCGCCAACCGATCAGCTGACGAATGAAGCCCTCAGCCGCGTTCAGCGCGATGCGCCCCTGCCGGTAGGCCGCTTCGACGTCATCGCACAGCCGCCGCAGGTCAAGCAGGCCAACATTGAGCGCCGCACCGATGCGCGCATGAAACAAAAAGGGCTCGCCGCTGGCCATGGCGTCCTGGTAATCACCGAACGCCGCCAGGCCGAAATCGAGGAAATGCAACCAGAGTTGCTCCGCCTCCGCGTGGGTGACCGGGTAATCGAAGCCGTCGAGGCGACCGTAATGATGCGCGAAGCGAGCCTGAACCAACGCCAGAACATCACGGGTAATGCTGTCAGCGGCGAAGCGCAGCACGATCGGGCCATGCAACCCGCGTGGCAACGGCTTGCGGTTGTCCGCATCGAGATTCCACACCCCCCCCTCAGGCGCTCCATCCGGCTGCAGTAGCAGGCCGGTCTTTCGACGCATCTCGCGATAAAAGAACTCCATGCGCAACTGCGGCTTGCCATGTGCCCAGCGTGCGAACTCACCGCGAGAACAGATGAAGCGTCGATCTTCGTGCCAGGTAATGGGCAGACCGCAGCCTTTCAACGCATGCTCGACGCGCCAATCACCGGTCTCGGTGACATGAATCGATTGCGGTCGCTGCAGCCTGGCGAAGCGGGTCAGCTCACCGGCCAGCGAACCGCTATTGGCGGGATCATCAAGCGCCACGTAATCCACCGACACCCCGCGCTGACGCAGCGCCTCGGCGAAGTGACGCATCGCGCTGAAGATGAAAGCAATCTTCTGCGGATGGTGCGGCACATGGCTGACCTCATCGGCCACTTCGGCAAGCAGGACCCGATCACGAGCCAGATCCAACCCCTCCAGGGCCGACAGATCAAAGCTAAGCTGATCGCCAAGCACCAACCGCAGGGCAGCGATGCTCATCGGTCGCCCTCTTCACGCCAGCCGAACGGAACGCAGCAGCGAAGCGGCGTCACCAGTGCGAGCGCATGCCAATCGGCACACGCAGCGGCTCGCGAGCGCCCTCGGCCAGACCGCACATTTCATCGTAGGGCGATTGCTGCACCAGATGGAAAGGCAGCTCAGGCAACTCCCGCAGCAGGTCGCGGGCATGCTCCACCGAGCGCAGATGCCAGACCGCGCCACGCTCGTCGATCAGGCTATGGCGCTGGCCCTGCAGGTAAATGTCGAGAAGATAGATGCCGCCTTCGAGCGAAATCAGCTCGAGGGCGTCGATACGTCCAGCGGCGGCATGAGTCGCAAGGTCGTGAAGATACATGGCAAGGCTCCCGTGAAAACCGCTACAGAATATTGAACAAATAAAATATTCTGTACAGGATTTTTGTCCCTGCCACGAGATAATCGCCGGCTTCTGAGCCGGCGGGCAATGCGCTGCAATCAGTGCTTGGTGATCTTGTCCATGTAGCCCATGGCAAACGCGGAAACTACGAATGTCAGGTGGATGATCACGTACCACATAAGTTTGTCGCTATCGATCTGCTGCACGTCCATGAACATGCGTAGCAGATGGATGGAGGAAATCGCCACGATTGAGGCTGCGACCTTCAGCTTCAGTGAGCTGGAATCCATCTTGCCGAGCCAGTCGAGTTTTTCCTTGCCCTCGGCGACATCCAGCTGTGAAACGAAATTCTCGTAGCCGGAAATCATCACCATCACCAGCAGCCCGCCGACCAGCGCCATGTCGATCAACGACAGCAGTGTCAGCACCAGATCCGCTTCGCTGATCGACAGGATCATCGGCAGGATATGGAAGATTTCCTGGAAGAACTTGATCGCAAGTGCCAGCAGGGCGAATGCCAGACCGAAGTAGATGGGAGCCAGCAGCCAGCGAGCGGCGTACATGGCATTTTCGAGGATGCGCTCCATGAGGATCTCACAGCGGAAAATGACAAAGGCGCGAGTATACGCAGCCCAGCCGGGCGCACCAAGGCAGGCCAAAGGCGCGCCACCCGCTTGTGGATAAGACTTTCATCAGCAACGGCAAACCGCGCCAGCCCATGCGGCGGCCGGTGTAACCCGATGCTCAGGGGCGCGATTCCCACCCCGCCAGGAAGCGAGCCTGATTGGCATTCACCCGGCGCAACTCGGCCTGCATGTGCAGCTGCCAGATGGATGGATCATCCGACTCGCAGTAACCCTGCCCCATCAGGTTGTCCGCGATGGCGGCGAGCACCGATTCAGCCATGGCAGGCCCGTGGAATGGGCCCTGGACCTTGATCGCGGTGGGTTGCCCATCCGCCAGACCGGCTGCACAGAGCAGCGTCCACAATCCATTACCACCGGCAAGCGGGCGTATGACGCATTCGATTCGGGTAACCAGGCCGAGGCACTGGCGATTCAGACAAAGCTTGTGCGGCATGACGGCAGTCCTCGCGTCGGGCTGACGCGAGACATCCTGCGTGGATGTAGCGCGCAAGCCAGTTATCCCCTGAAGCTGTGGATAATCCTGTGGATGGAGGGTGGATGCCCTCCTCCACTGCAGACCTGCCGCGCGCGCTATCGTTCCGTTCAAAAACCGTGCAATGGCGAGCTCAGCTAGCCCCTTCGGGGGCGGACGGCGCTTGCTCCAATGACGCTCCTGACTCGTTCTTCGCTTCTTCTTCCAGCTCGATTTCGGCGATGTCGCGCAACCGCTCGACCACCCGGGCGTTGACACTGCCCTTGGGGAAATGCCCCTGGTCGTTGGCAGCGCCGACATCTTCACCCACCAGCAGTGACAGCGCCTCGTCCACCTGTTTTACAGCATAGACGTGGAATCGCTGCTGGCGCACCGCTTCGAGCACGCGCTCGTCGAGCATCAGCGTGGTGACGTTGGCGAACGGGATGATGACGCCTTGCTCGCCGGTCAATCCGCGGGCCTCGCAGAGGCGGAAGAATCCTTCGATCTTCTCGTTGACCCCGCCGACCGCCTGCACTTCGCCGAACTGGTTGATCGAACCGGTGATGGCGAAGCACTGTTTGAGCGGCGTGCGCGACAGAGCCGAGATCAGCGCGCAGCATTCGCCGAGCGAGGCACTGTCGCCATCGACATAGCCGTAGGACTGCTCCAGCGCGATGCTTGCCGAGATCTCCAGCGGAAACTCCTGGGCGTAGCGGCTGCCGAGGTAGCCGGTAAGAATCATCACCCCCTTGGAGTGGATCGGCTGGCCAAGGTTGACCTCACGTTCGATGTCGACGATCCCCGAACCGCCGGGATAAACAGTCGCGGAAATTCGCGCCGGCATACCGAATGCCGAGTCACCGACTTCCAGCACCGTCAGCCCGTTGCACTTGCCGATCGCCGCGCCTTCGCTATCGATCAGGATCACCCCGGCCAGGATGTCCTCGAGAATCCGTGCCGAGACACGACCGGTGCGCGTGGCCTTGGCCTTCAGTGCACGCTCGATATGACCGGCGTCGGTGACCTCGTCCTTGGCCAGCTGGCGAATGAAATCAGCCTCACTGACCAGCTGGAACAGATCGCCGATGCGTGCCGACAGGCGCCCCTGGTGTTCAGCCAGGCGCGCGCTATAGGTCGCCAGACGCGCAACGGCAGCGGCGGTAAGCGGCGCCATGCCCTCTTCGGAAGTGCGGGTCTTCATCAGTTGGGCGAACTGTTCGAGGCTATCCTCGGCCAGCGGGATGTCCTCGTCGAAATCGACCAGCACGCGGAACATCTCCTGGAAGTCCGGATCCAGGTCCTGCAGCGTGTAATAGAGCTGGCGCGAGCCGATGATGATGACCTTCACGTGCAGCGGAATGACCTGCGGCGTCAGCGTCACGGTAGCCAGGCGGCCGAGTTCGGCCAGCGGCGACTCCATCTTCAGCTTGCGCGATTGCAGGGCGCGCTTGAGCGCTTCCCAGACGAAGGGCTCGCTGAGCAGCTTTTCCGCTTCCAGCATCAGGAAGCCGCCATTGGCACGATGCAACGCACCGGGGCGCAATTGCCGATAGCTGGTATAGAGCGCGCCCTGATCGGTGTTGTACTCGATGCGGCCGAACAGGTTGTCGTAGGTCGGATGCGGCTCGAACACCACCGGCGCACCGCCATCCACCGGATGACCGACCACCAGGCTCGGGCTGTACTGTTCTTCCAGCAATACGCGGTTCTGCGCTTCCGGGCGGTTCTCGTCCACCAGCTGCTCGACCACGGTCTTCAGCAGATTGACCTGCACCGCCTGCAGATAGGCCTCGATACCGGCGTTCTCGGCATATTTTTCCGACAGCGGTGCCAGCAGCGGCTGCAATGCCTGACTGATGGTCTCGTCGTTCAGCTGGCGCAGCTGGTTGGTCGACTCGCGCTTCCATTGCGGCAGGCTGGCCAGCTCTTCGTTCAGGCGCACTTCCAGCGCGGAAATATCCTCGTGATAACGCTCGCGTTCGGCTTCGGGCAATTGGGCGAACTCGGTTTCGTCCAGCGCCTTGCCTTCCTTCATGGGGGTGAACGCGATGTTGGTGCTGTCGCGATAGAGCGCGATTTCCTTTTCCAGCGCGAGCTTTTCGATCACATCCAGCGCCTTGTCGTAGCGCTGGTTGAAGCCGCGATCGATGGCGCTCTTCTTCTGCTGGAAACTCGGATGCTCGAACACCGCCGGAAAGGTCGCCAGCAGGTTGTCGATCAGCTGATTGATGTCGGCAATGAACGCACCCGCTCCGCCGTTGGGCAACTCGAGTACGCGCGGCTCGCGGGGCTCGTCGAAGTTGTTCACGTAAACCCAGTCGGAAGGCGTATCCAGTCGCTTGCCCTCGGCCTTCAGATAACGCCGTACGAAGGAAAACCGACCGGTGCCCGGCTCGCCCATGACATACACGTTGTAACCCGGACGCGGCATGGCGACGCCGAACTGCAACGCCTCGACTGCACGTTCCTGACCGAGCACACCGAGAAACGGCTCGAGCTCGGCAGTGGTATTGAAATTGAATTGGCTGGGCTCGAAGGGACGGGTCAGCGCATCGGGTGCCAGGCGCAAGCCGGCAGCGACAGTTTGAGGCATCGGGAATCCTTGCTGGAGTGGCACGCGCGGCCACGATTGATGCCGCCATTCTGGCGTTGCCTCGGTTGCATCGCAAGGCTGACGCCGCGCCGCTGCCCGGCTTGCGCAGGAGAATGCCTACCGCCGCATGTTCCGGCATCGGCACTCGACTCAGGCCCAGGACACAAGTGGATACATTTGACCGCACCCTGGCTGCCGGGGCTTTTTGATGTGGATCAAACGGTCGCTTGACGTAAAAGCGCCTCCTAGAGCCAGTCAACACCAAAAGGAGCTACATAGATGCGCCCGTCTCTTCCCCTATTGCTTAGCAGCCTACTATTTACTGGCACAGCAAGCGCCGACGAGCTGCGTGAGCGCGCCAACGCCATTTTCAAGCCGATTCCGGACAAGGTCACCGAAGTCCGCGGCCATGCCGTCAGCGAAGATCAGGCAATGCTCGGCCACAAGCTCTGGTTCGACCCGCGCCTGTCCAGCAGCCATGTGATCAGCTGCAACACCTGCCATAACCTGAGCATCGGCGGCAGCGACAATGTGCCAACCTCGATCGGGCATGGTTGGCAGAAGGGTCCGCGCAACTCGCCCACCGTGCTGAACGCGGTATTCAACGCCGCACAGTTCTGGGACGGCCGCGCCAAGGATCTGCAGGAACAGGCCAAAGGCCCGGTGCAGGCCAGCGTGGAAATGAACAGCACGCCCGAGCGCGTCGTCGCCACGCTCAAGAGCATTCCGGAGTACGCCGCCGAGTTCAAGAAAGCGTTCCCCAAGGACAAGGAGCCGGTCAGTTTCGACAACATGGCTTATGCACTGGAAGCCTTCGAAGTCAGCCTGACGACACCTAACTCACCGTTCGACCGCTTCCTCAAGGGCGAGGACAAGGCGCTCGACGACAAGCAGAAACAGGGACTGGCCCTGTTCATGGATGCCGGCTGCTCTTCCTGCCACAACGGTGTAAACCTCGGTGGTCAGGGCTACTTCCCCTTCGGCGTGGTCAAGAAGCCGGGTGCTGAAGTGTTGCCAACAGGTGACAAGGGGCGTTTCACGGTGACCAACACGGCGAGCGACGAGTATGTCTTCCGCGCCGCGCCGTTGCGTAACGTCGCGCTGACTCCGCCCTATTTCCACAGCGGTGAGGTCTGGGAGCTCGAACAGGCGGTCGCGATCATGGGCGACAGCCAGCTGGGCCGTCAGCTCAACAAGGATGAAGTCAGCGCCATTACCGCCTTCCTGCACAGCGTGACCGGCGAACAGCCGCAAGTGGCCTACCCGATCCTCCCTGCCAGCACAGCGACCACTCCGAAGCCTGAGTGATCGTACCTGTTACCCGGCGCCAGCCGCCGGGTAACTTCCCCATAACGCTCAGTAGACGCCTGCTCAGTTACTCTTCTGCTCCCTCAGCAAGTCCCGAATCTCGGTCAGCAACAGTTCTTCCTTGGACGGCGCAGGTGGCGCGGATGGTGCTTCAGCCTCCTTGCGCTTGAGGTGATTGATCGCCTTGATCGCCATGAAGATGGCAAAGGCGATGATCAGGAAGTCCACCACCGTCTGTATGAACGAGCCGTAGCGCAGCAGCACGGCTGGCGCATCCCCTGCCGCCTCCTTGAGTACGATCGCCAGGTCGGAGAAATCCACACCCCCGATAAGCAGCCCCAGCGGCGGCATGATCACACCGTCGACGAACGATGAGACGATCTTGCCAAACGCGGCACCGATGACGATCCCCACGGCCATGTCGACCACGTTACCGCGGACGGCAAACGCCTTGAATTCGCTGATCAGACTCATATGCAGACTTTCCTTTAGTGGATGACGGGGCCGCCTGCCACGGCCCCACGGTCATGGCATTGAACGCCGTGATAGAGCATAGGCGGGCTTGCCGGCGCAGGCCATGGCAGAACACCTTTCATCGACCGGTTGTTGCGAATGAGGTTCGCTTGATCGCCGTCAACCGGTTCTGCCGGGATGGCGAATAAGGTAGAGGCCTTCCTGACAAACCGGAGCGGTTTCCATGCACGTCGAACATCACCCCCTGATCAAGGACTTCCCTGAGAAACGCGAGCAATTGCAAAAGCTGCGTCAGGAAGATCCGGTCTTTGCCCGCAAGGCTGAAGAATACGAAGCGCTCGACAAGCGCATCTGCCGCGTCGAAGACGGCGTCGAAACCCTCGATGACGCTGCGCTCAATGCCCTCAAGCAGGAACGCGTGACCATGAAGGACGACATCGCTCGCGACCTCAAGCGGGCATCGGGCAGCTGCTGCGGCGGTTGCTGCGGCTGACGGCGCCGACCAGTGAAGAAGAAGCCCGCCATGTGCGGGCTTCTTGCTGTCTGGCCCGCTAGAACAAGCCCCCGAAGCGGAACCCCGAGCCGACCCAGACGAAGGCAACCGCCGTCAGGGTGATCAGCACGATATGCAGTCCCAGTTGCGGCAGCCGCTGCGCATCCAGCTTTGGAATCAATGCCAGTCGCGCGTGCGCACCGAGCAGCGCGGTGAATCCGAGCAGCACCAGCTTGGCCTGCACCAGGTGCGCGATCGGTGAAGAGTCGAACCATTGCCCATGGGGCAGCCAGAGACTGGCCAGCCAGAGCCCACTGACGATCTGCACCAGCAGCGCAGGAATCCCGACGCGCTCGTAGAGTTGTTCGAACTGGCGTACCGGCTGCACATCGCGGCGGCGCAGGGCACCCGGCAGCACACTGAACAGCAGGACCAGGTGCCCGCCTACCCAGACACTGGCGCCCAGCAGATGCAGAAACAACAGATGTCGCATGGCGCTCACTCCTGTTCGATTTGTTTACAGTCTGGCCGCTGCCCCGCCGTTTGTGGCTGATGGCGATCAAGTCAGTCGTTATCATGCGACACCCCCTACCATACCCGGAGTTTTCCATGGCCAAGGCCAAGCGCATGTATGGCTGCACCGAATGCGGCTCGACCTTTCCGAAATGGGCCGGCCAGTGCGGCGATTGCGGTGCCTGGAATACCCTGGTGGAAACCGTCATCGAAGGTGCTGCGCCACCCTCCGGTCGCGCTGGCTGGGCGGGCGAGCAGGCCAACATCCGGACCTTGGCCGAAGTCAGCGTGGAGGAAGTACCGCGCTTCTCCACAGCATCTGGCGAGCTGGACCGCGTGCTCGGCGGCGGCCTGGTGGACGGCTCGGTCGTGCTGATCGGTGGCGACCCGGGCATCGGCAAGTCGACCATCCTGCTGCAAACGCTCTGCGCCATCGCCCAGCATTACCCGGCGCTCTACGTGACCGGCGAGGAATCCCAGCAACAGGTGGCGATGCGCGCCCGCCGCCTCGATCTGCCGCAAGACAAGCTCAAGGTGATGACCGAAACCTGCATCGAATCGATCATCGCCACCGCGCGGCTGGAGAAGCCCAAGGTGATGGTGATCGACTCGATCCAGACCATCTTCACCGAACAGCTGCAATCCGCGCCGGGCGGTGTCGCCCAGGTTCGTGAGAGCGCCGCGCTGCTGGTTCGCTTCGCCAAGCAGAGCGGCACGGCGATCTTCCTCGTCGGCCACGTCACCAAGGAAGGCGCCCTCGCCGGCCCGCGCGTGCTCGAGCACATGGTCGATACGGTGCTCTACTTCGAGGGCGAGTCCGATGGTCGCCTGCGCCTGCTGCGCGCGGTGAAGAACCGCTTCGGTGCGATCAATGAACTGGGCGTGTTCGGCATGACGGACAAGGGCCTCAAGGAAGTCACCAACCCGTCGGCGATCTTCCTCACCCGTGCCCAGGAAGCGGTGCCGGGCAGCGTGGTCATGGCGACCTGGGAAGGCACCCGGCCGATGCTGGTGGAGGTGCAGGCCCTGGTCGACACCAGCCACCTGGCCAATCCGCGCCGCGTCACTCTAGGGCTGGACCAGAACCGCCTGGCCATGCTGCTGGCGGTGCTGCACCGGCACGGCAGCATTCCGACCTACGATCAGGACGTGTTCATCAACGTGGTCGGTGGCGTTAAGGTGCTGGAAACCGCGGCAGATCTGGCGCTGATGGCGGCGGTGATCTCCAGCCTGCGCAATCGCCCGCTGGATACAGATCTGCTGGTGTTCGGCGAAGTGGGCTTGTCGGGCGAGATCCGCCCGGTGCCGAGTGGTCAGGAGCGTCTGAAGGAGGCCGCCAAGCATGGCTTCAAGCGTGCCATCGTGCCCAAGGGCAATGCGCCGAAGGAAGCCCCTGCCGGACTGCAGATCATTGCGGTGACGCGCCTGGAGCAGGCGCTCGACGCGCTGTTCGAGTGATCGCTACTCACCGCCCAGTGCGGCCAGCTCGCGCTCCAGCAGTGCCTCGTCGCCGAGGTTGAGTTCGACCAGGCGCCGCAGGTGGGCGATCGAGTCAAGGTCGATATGCTGGCAAACGAAACCGATCAGATCGCCCTCTTCGTGGGTCATGGCCACCTCCATGCGCACCTCGGCATCGTCGGACAGCCGCACGCGCGCTTCGAACGGCTGCCCCGCATCGGCATTCCAGCCCTCCGGCCGGCGAACCAGCAGGCCTTTCAGCGACAGGTCATGCAGCTCCACCGGCCAGCGGCGATCGCCCTGCACCAGCTCGGTGGCTGCGTCGAACTCGATGCGCTGGAAACGTCGGCGCTCACTCGGGTTATCACTCATCGAAATCACTCCACGAAGTCTGGGTTCACTATAGGACAGCAGCGTCCGGCCGGACCGTCACAACCAGCGACGGACACGCCCGCAATAGGCGCGGTAGTCGTCGCCGAACAGTTCGCCGAGCAGGCGCTCCTCGTGCACGATCACGCCACGCTGCATGCAGTAGATCACAGCGGGCAACAGCAGCCACGGCCAGAGCGAGCCCCAGAGCAGCGCGATACCGCAGTAGATAAGGCTGTCGGCCAGGTAGATAGGATTACGTGAGTAACGAAAGGGGCCCTCCTCCAGCAGCCGGGCGGGCTTGCCATACGGATTGACCGTGGTCTTGCGCCAGAGCATCAGAAGCCCGGCCCAGAGCATCAGCAGCACGCCCGCGTCGATCAACCCCCAGCCGAAATAGTCTGTCCAGATGTTCTGCGGCAGCGCGATCGGCATCACCGATCCGAGCAACCAGGCCGCGGCGAGAAACAACAGGTAGATGACTGGCGGCGGCAGAATCACACCAGTGGCGCGCTTGAACATACCTCGAACTCCGGACGGACAGATGATGGCAGTCTAGCGCGTCGAGCCCTTGCCGCGACGACGAGGATCAAGCCGCCATCATTTGCCAGCAACAGATAGCAGAAAGCCCGCTTTCGCGGGCTTTCCGGTGCAGCCTTCGAACGCTTAGTTGCCGTATACCGGGAACTTGGCGCAGACCGCTTCGACCTTGGCGCGGACCGCGTCGATCACCGACTCATCGCCCATGTTGTCGAGGATGTCGCAGATCCAACCAGCCAGATCGCGGCACTCGGTCTCGCCGAAGCCGCGGGTGGTGACAGCCGGAGTACCGATGCGCAGACCGGAAGTCACGAACGGCGAGCGCGGGTCGTTCGGCACGCTGTTCTTGTTCACGGTGATGTGCGCGCTGCCCAGGGCCGCATCAGCATCCTTACCGGTGATGTCCTGCTTGATCAGGCTAAGCAGGAACAGGTGGTTCTGGGTGCCGCCGGAAACCACGTCGAAGCCGCGCTGAATGAACACTTCGGCCATGGCCTGGGCATTCTTCACCACCTGCTGCTGGTAGGCCTTGAACTCGGGCTGCAGCGCTTCCTTGAAGCACACGGCCTTGGCGGCGATCACGTGCTCCAGCGGGCCGCCCTGGGCACCGGGGAAGACGGCGGAGTTCAGCTTCTTCTCGATCTCGGCGTTGGCACGCGCCAGGATCAGGCCGCCGCGCGGGCCGCGCAGGGTCTTGTGGGTAGTAGTGGTGACGACGTCGGCGAACGGCACCGGGTTCGGGTAGACACCAGCGGCGACCAGGCCGGCTACGTGGGCCATGTCGACGAACAGGTAGGCACCGACCTTGTCGGCGATGGCGCGGAAGCGGGCGAAGTCCAGCACCTGCGAATAGGCGGAGAAACCAGCCACGATCATCTTCGGCTTGTGCTCGACGGCCAGACGCTCGACTTCGTCGTAATCGATTAGGCCCTGGTCATTGATGCCGTACTGCACCGCGTTGTACAGCTTGCCGGAAGAAGAAACGCTGGCGCCGTGGGTCAGGTGGCCGCCGTGGGCCAGGCTCATGCCGAGGATGGTGTCGCCAGCGCTGAGCAGCGCCAGGTAGACAGCGGCATTGGCCTGGGAACCGGCGTGCGGCTGAACGTTGGCGTAGTCGGCACCGAACAGCTCCTTGGCGCGATCGATGGCCAGCTGCTCGACCACGTCGACGAACTCGCAACCGCCGTAGTAGCGCTTGCCCGGATAGCCTTCGGCGTACTTGTTGGTCAGTACCGAACCCTGGGCTTCCATCACCGCCGGGCTGGTGTAGTTCTCCGAGGCGATCAGCTCGATGTGGTCTTCCTGACGCTTGGCTTCCTGCTGCATGGCAGCGAAGAGATCGGCGTCGAAACGGGCGAGGGTCAAATCACGGCTGAACATGGCAGTCCTCTGAGATCAGCTGGCGGTATAAAGAGAGGCGCGGATTCTACCTCATCCGGGCGTTTGCGGGTATGAGCGATAGTCATGCACAAGATGAACAGTCGCCGCATCCGCCGCCACCGGGGAGTACCGCCGCGGTTTGCCCTGACCGGTGCATTCGGGTAGCTTTGCGCCCTTTACATGCCGCCCAATTTTTCGGCCTACATGGCTTGGGTCAGGCATCCTTCACCACTGTCACGGGCATCAGTTTCCATGGCTCAATGATTTTATCTACGCTATTAAATTTTAGTCACGTATTACGATCTGCACTCGAGCCCTCATGGCCACTGGCCTTTCCAGCCCACCTACCATCTTTTTCCTCTCATTCCTGTGTCAGGGAAGAGCTTTTAGTTAGCTTTTGCTGATTTTGGGTCAAATTTAGGCTCCAAAACCTAACTTTTTCAAAGTGTTCCTGTGATCGCTTCTGCCAGGTATCACCAGCAGATTTCCTCTCATGAGACAGCAAATCAAGCTCTTCTTACAGCAAGCGGCACCTTACTTCTCAGGGCATCTACAAGCCTGACTTCCGTGACGCTATTGAGAAAACTCAAACAGTGCAGGTGAGGTGGTCACGGACGTCTGGGTTAGACTCGCATTTTTTGCGCGTATTCCAAGGAGCAGTAGCTTGAACACGGAAAACCATTCCCAGACGGCCGCTTTTCTCTGGTCCATCGCAGACCTGCTGCGCGGTGACTTCAAGCAGTCCCAGTACGGTCGCATCATCCTGCCGTTTACCCTGTTACGCCGCATGGAGTGCGTGCTGGCGCCGACCAAGGATGAGGTGATCAAGCAGACCTTCGCCCAAGAAGGTCGCCCCGATACCGTGCGCGAGATGATTCTGCTGCGTGCTGCCGGCCAGCAGTTTTTCAACGCCTCGCCGCTGACCCTTGGCACGCTGTCCGATACGCAGACCGCGGCCGACTTGATGAGCTATGTGCAAGCCTTCAGCAAGGACGCCCGCGAGATTTTCGAGCACTTCCACTTTGAAGATTTCGTGCAGCAGCTGGAAACCGCCAACCTGCTGTATCAGGTAGTGCAGCGTTTCGCCGCCACGGATCTGAGCCCGGAGTTCATTAGCAACTTCGGCATGGGCATCATCTTCGAAGAGTTGATCCGCAAGTTTGCGGAAAGCTCCAACGAAACCGCCGGTGAGCACTTCACCCCGCGCGACATCGTGCACCTCACCACATCCTTGGTGATCACCAATCAGGACCACAAGCTCACGCCCAACAGCATCGTCACCATCTATGACCCAACCGCCGGCACCGGTGGCTTTCTGTCTGAGGGTGATGAGTACATCCAGTCCATCAGCGAGAAGGTCAGCGTGTCGCTGCACGGCCAGGAGCTCAACCCCGAGTCCTACGCCATCTGCAAGGCGGACATGCTGATCAAGGGCCAGGACGTGGCCAGCATCAAGCTCGGCAACACCCTGTCCAACGACCAGCTGGCCGATAAGCGCTTCGACTTTATGCTCAGCAACCCGCCGTTCGGCGTGGAATGGAAGAAGGTGCAAAAGCAGATCACCGACGAGCACAGCCACAAGGGCTTCGACGGCCGCTTCGGCCCCGGCCTGCCGCGTGTATCCGATGGCTCGCTGCTGTTCCTTCTGCACCTGGTCAGCAAGATGCGTGACCCGCGCGACGGTGGCTCGCGCATCGGCATCATCCTCAACGGTTCACCACTGTTTACCGGTGGCGCGGGTTCGGGTGAGTCGGAGATTCGCCGCTACCTGCTGCAGAACGATCTGGTCGAAGCCATAGTCGCGTTGCCCACCGACATGTTCTATAACACCGGCATCGCCACTTATGTGTGGATACTCAGTAACCACAAGGCCGCTGCGCGCCAGGGCAAAGTGCAGTTGATCGACGGCAGCCAGCACTACGCCAAAATGCGTAAGTCGCTGGGCAGCAAGCGCCAGTACATCACTGAGGATCAAATCAGCGAGCTGGTGCGCCTGTATGGCAGTTTTGAGCAAACCGCCCAGAGCAAAATCTTCCCCATCGAAGCCTTCGGCTACCGACGCATTACCGTCGAACGCCCGCTGCGCCTGAACTTCCAGACCAGCCCCGAGCGCATCGGCAAGGTGCTGGAAGAAAAGGCCATCGTGAAACTGGGCAGCGATGGCTGGCAGCCAATTCAACGCGCATTGAAATCGATGGATGCCAGCGTGCTGCACCGCAACCGCGAGCAGTTCAGCAAGCTACTAAAAAAAGCCCTCACCGCGCACAGCGTCAGCCTCAGCACACCGGAGCTAAAAGCCCTGATGAGCGCCCTGAGCGAGCGCGACCCCGAGGCGGATATCTGCATGACCAAGGGCCAGCCGGAAGCCGACGCTGGCCTGCGCGATAACGAGAACGTGCCACTGGGCGAGTCGGTATACGACTACTTTCAGCGCGAGGTCATCCCCCATGTGCCGGATGCCTGGATCGACGAGAGCAAAACCGATGCACAGGACGGCGAGGTCGGCATTGTCGGCTTCGAGATTCCCTTCAACCGCCACTTCTATGTGTTCCAGCCGCCGCGCCCGCTGGCCGAGATCGATAGCGACCTGAAAGCCTGCACTGACCGCATCAAGCAGATGATTGAGGGGCTGTCGGCATGACAAATTTGTCGGGAGCAAATTTGAACAACTACGCAGCTGTTGGCCCGCAGGGCGAGGGCATAGATAGCCCGAGTACGTTTCTGTCGCGTCCGAGATGCAATAACTCGTTGATGGAGAAACGGGCGTGAGTGCGAAAGTTAAATGGCCTTGTAAGTTTCCGGATCGCTGGACAGTTCTACCTTCAAAACGCCTTTTCCCAGAATCCAAAGAGCGTGCGCCTGAAAGTGACGAGCAGCTATCAGCTACTCAGGAGTATGGCGTGATTTCCCAAGCCGAGTTTATGCGCTTGGCCGGGAGGAGAGTTGTTCAGCTGAATCAAAACTTAGAGTTGAGGAAGCGTGTTGAGATAGGTGACTTCGTAATAAGTATGCGAAGTTTTCAAGGAGGGCTGGAGCGCGCATGGGCTGAGGGAGGAATCCGTTCATCCTACGTGGTGTTGAGGCCAAGGGCAGACCTTGTGCCGGGCTACTATCAGCGCCTTTTCAAGTCGGTAGATTACATTCAGACATTGCAGTCAACGGCGAACTTTATTCGCGATGGGCAAGATATGAACTATCAGAACTTTGTTCTGATTGATCTGCCTTTACCTCCAGTATCGGAGCAGCTCTGCATTGCCGCTTTCCTCGACCACGAAACCGCCCGCATCGACGCGCTGATCGAAGAGCAGCAGCGACTGATCGAACTGCTCATGGAAAAGCGCCAGGCCGTGATCTCCCACGCCGTCACCAAAGGCCTCGATCCCACGGTACCGATGAAGGACTCCGGCGTGGAGTGGCTAGGCAAGGTGCCGGCGCATTGGTCCGTAGTCCCATTTGGACTTGCGTTTGGATATCAAGAGGGGCCCGGCATCATGGCCGTTGATTTCAGAGATGAGGGTGTTCCCCTCGTAAGGATCTCTGGTGTCCAAGGGAGATGGGTGACACTGCAGGGCTGTAATTATCTAGACCCAGCCAAAGCAAGTGGAAAGTGGGGGCATTTCCGCCTTGAACATGGCGATTTGATCATAAGTGGCAGTGCGAGCATGGGGCTGGTGAGTGAAGTCGGGGAGGAAGCTGTCGGGGCAGTGGCTTATACCGGGCTGATCCGGTTGACACCCAAGACAGGTATATCCGACCGTGACTTTATTCGTTCAGTCGTTGGCTCTTATCAATTCTTTGTTCAGATTGATTTGCTTAAAGCCGGTTCAACGATTCAGCATTTCGGGCCGACACATCTCAGTCAAATGAAGGTTGTGCTACCGCCACTTGATGAGCAAATTAAGTTGGCTTCCTACGTGGATAAGGTAAGCGTCCAGTTCGATCAGTTACTTGGTGAGGCTGAGAAAACCAACGAGCTCCTCCAAGAGCGCCGCGCCGCCCTAATCTCCGCCGCCGTTACCGGCAAAATCGACGTGAGCGGCTGGCAGCCACCGGCCAGCGTGCCATCTCCCGAATTAGCACAAGAGGCCGTGTAATGGCGGACAGCAAGGAAGCGCAGTTCCAGCAGGACATCATCGACGCCCTGGCCGCCCAAGGCTGGCTGGTCGGCACCGCCAGCGGCTTCGACCGCCGTACGGCCTTGTATACCGAAGACGTACTCGGTTACTTCAAGGAGGCCTGGCCCGAGCGCTGGGACAAGTTTGCCAAGGCCAACCCGAACAACCCGGACGATGTGCTGGTGCAAAAGCTGGTGCGCGAGCTGGAGCAGAGCGGCACCCTGGATGTGCTGCGCCATGGCTTCAAGCTGCCGGCGGTAAAGGTGGAACTGTGCAGCTTCCAGCCCGACCACGGCATGAACCCGGACACCCTCAAACGTTACCAGTGCAACCGCCTGCGCGTGGTGCCGGAGGTGTCCTACTCGCCCCATGCGCGTGAGGCTGGCAGCAGTGGGCAGAGCTATAACCCGCGGCTGGATCTGGTGCTGTTCGTCAACGGCATCCCCACCGCCACGCTGGAGCTGAAAAGCGAGTTCAAGCAGTCGGTGGAAAACGCCAAGCGCCAGTACCGGCAAGACCGCCCGGTGAAAGACCCGCTCACCCGTAAACCCGAGCCGCTGCTGACCTTTAAGCGCGGCGCACTGGTGCACTTTGCCGTGGGCCAGAACGAAGTGGCGATGACCACAAAATTGGCGGGTAAAGACACCTTCTTTCTGCCATTCAACCTTGGCAGCGCGGAAGGCGGCGCGGGCAACCCGATGGCTGAGGATGACAGCCAATACGCCACCGGCTACCTGTGGCAACGCCTGCTGCAGCCAGACGCCTGGCTGAAGGTGCTGGGGCGCTTTTTGCACCTGGAGAAGAAAACCAGCGATGGCTTCGACGGCACGCCGGTGACCAAGGAGACGATGATCTTCCCGCGTTACCACCAGTGGGAAGTGGTCAACACGCTGATCAACACCACCCGCGCCGAAGGGCCGGGCAAGCGCTACTTGATCCAGCACAGCGCCGGCTCGGGCAAGTCCAACTCGATCGCCTGGACCGCACATCAACTGGCCTCGCTGTACGACGAGGCCGGCCAGCGCCTGTTCAACTCGGTGATCGTGATTACCGACCGTACCGTGTTGGATAAACAGCTGCAGGACACCATCTACCAGTTCGAGCATGCCCAGGGCGTGGTCAAGCAGATCAACCGTGAAACCAGCAGCCAGAGCAAATCCGAGCAATTGGCCGAAGCACTGGCCGAGCAGACGCGCATCATCATCGTCACCATCCAGACCTTCCCGGCGCTGTTCGATGCCCTGGACAAATACCCCAAGCTGGCCAGCGGGCGCTATGCGGTAATCGCCGACGAGGCGCATTCCTCGCAAACAGGCTCATCGGCCAGCAAGCTGAAACAGATACTCGGCAGTGATGCCCTGGAAGGGGAAGAAATCAGCGCCGAAGAGCTGCTGGACGCCGCCGTGCAGGCGCGCCAACCGAATGAGCGCATCAGCTACTACGCCTTTACCGCCACGCCCAAGGCCAAGACCCTGGAGCTGTTCGGTCGCCCGGCCGACCCGACGCTGCCGCCCAGTGCCAGCAATAAGCCGGAGGCATTTCACCTGTACTCCATGCGCCAGGCCATCGAGGAGGGTTTTATCCTCGACGTGCTGCGCAACTACACCACCTACAGCACCGCCTGGAAGATCGCCCACCCGGATGGCGAAGACGACGAGGTGGACAGCAAGAAGGCACGCATCAAGCTGGCCCGCTGGGTGCGCCTGCATCCGTACAACATCAGCCAGAAGGTCGAGGTCATCGTCGAGCACTTCCGCGCCAATATCCGTGGCCTGTTGAATGGCCAGGCCAAGGCCATGGTGGTGACCAGCAGCCGTCAGGAAGCAGTGCGCTACCAGTTGGCGCTTAAGGCCTATGTGCAGCAGATGGGTTACAACGATGTGCACCCGCTGGTGGCGTTCTCCGGCAGCGTGCTGCCCGATGAGGTGATCCCCGAAGAGGTGACGGAAAGCAGCAGCCTGCTCAACGCCGGCCTGAATGGCCGTGACCTGGCGCATGCGTTCGACACCCAGGACTTCAACGTGATGATCGCCGCCAACAAGTACCAGACCGGCTTCGATCAGCCCAAGCTGTGCGCCATGTACGTGGACAAAAAGCTGCAAGGCGTGGACTGCGTACAAACCCTGTCGCGGCTAAACCGCACCTTCGGTGACAGCAAGGAAACCTTCATTCTCGATTTCTTCAACGAGCCGCAAGACATTCTCGACGCCTTCTTGCCTTACTACACTAAGGCCGAGCTGACCGACGTGACCGATCCGCAGATCATCTATGACCTGCAGAAGAAACTGGATGCCGAGGGTATCTATCACTGGCAGGAGGTCGAGGCGTTCGCCATGGCCTTCTTCGATCCCAAGGCGGGTGGCAGCAAGCTCAATTACTACAGCAAGCCGGCCAAGGAGCGCTTTGCCAAACGTTATGCCTTCTCCGTTGAGTCGCGCCAGCAGGCGCTGGACTTCAAGCGCACCGCCGAAACCAACGGTGACAGCGCCGGCCTGAAAAAAGCCGAGCACGCGTTGAAAGAGGCCGGCGAGCAGGTGGACCAGCTCGACCTGTTCCGCAAGAACCTGCAGAGCTTTGTGCGGCTGTACGAGTTCCTCTCACAGATCGTGCCTTATGAGGACCGCGAGCTGGAGCAGCTGTGCGTGTACGCCAAGCACCTGCACCCGCTGCTGCGCGTGGATCGCCTGCTACAAGACGACGTAGACGTGGGCGAGCTACAGCTGAGCCACTATCGCCTGAGCAAACGCGCCGAGCACCAACTACGCCTGAGTGAAGAAGACGGCGACTACAGCCTCAAACCCGGCAGCGACGTGGGCAGCGGTAAACCGCATGACCCGGAGAAGAAACGCCTGTCAGAAATCATCGAAGCGCTGAACGATATTTTTGGTGCCGAGGTGAACGATGAGGACCAACTGCAGTTCCTCACCGGCATCGCCCAGCGCATCAGCCGCCAGGAAGATGTAATGGCTCAGGTGAACAACCACTCGGTGGAGCAAGTGATGCACGGCCTGTTCCCCAAGCGCGTGCTCGACACCGTGCTGGACGCCATGACCGACCACGAGAAGCTATCGCTGGAAGTGCTGGATAACGAGACCAAGAGCCGGGCGTTTGCGATGGTAATTTTGAAGATGTTGACGGCAGCTGGGGGCTTGGGAAAAAGTAACAGCGGCGCTGCTGTCTGAATTTCTTGCGCGGTGGCATTACTTGCGCTGGCTAAACTTCAGACGGCGGTGGAAGAAGGCTTGAGGGATCGCAGGCGAGTTCGCTAGCGATGCGGTAGAGCTTCTCGACCGTGATGTTGACCTCACCACGCTCTATTCGGCCCATGTAGCTGCGGTCGATATTGCAGGCCAGCGCGAGTGCATCCTGGGAAATCCGGCAGATCTTCCTCTGCATTCGGATGCGTTCCCCTAACGCTTTCGCCAACGTATCCATGACCGTCTCAATTCCACTTGAGGCGGCACTATCGTGCGTTTGCGGACAAGCAGGCCACGGACTATAATCCGCATTTCTTTCGCGCTAACCCTTCTGGTGCCTCAATGAAATCGGCCTCGTTCATTTTCGACAGGCGCCTGTATGAGCTGCTTCAGGAGCAAGGCCGTACAACATTCACCACACGTGAATTACGGGATGCCTACGCTGAGCGTCTCGGAGAGGGTTTTTCTCTCAATGATGTTCGCCGTTACGTTTATGAGCAGATCCGTCGCATGCTCCGGCTGGGCTGGCTTGTGCTTGATGAAGAGCGCCGGACACGAGGGCAGGTTTACCACCTGAAGACGTTACCGACGCGTGCTCAGCTTGAACTGATCGACGATGGGTTCGAGCTCCGTCTTATGGCGATGCGTGAAGCCGATCAGGAGCGATCGCTGGTTGAGCCGGATGTTGTTGCGGAAAGCCTGGTACCTGATGCAGAGCAGCATTTGGAAACGCTCCTCAAGGAGATTCGGCTGGATTTCCTTTCTGCGATGGGGGAAGCGGAGCGCTACAAGCAGCTCTTTGAAGATATGCCGCATCTGCGTGACAAGGTCGAAAGCGAATATCTGGATGCTCGGGACCGAAGCTCGCGACTGATTGGGCATCTCCGCGCTGTCGAGAATACGCTCAAAACGCTCGCCGCTACTCGATGACCTCCTCGCTGCGAGATTGGCAACGCCGCTGTATCAATACGGCGCTGGAACACTTCCTTTCCACGTCACATTTTTTCTGCCAAGCAACACCAGGCGCTGGCAAGACGCGCATGGCAGCAGAGCTGGCTCGCAACCTGCTGGATCAGGGCAGGATTGATCTTGTGCTCTGCTTTGCGCCGTCATGCCAGGTAGTGGAGGGCTTCCGCTCGACCTTCATGGCGGTGCTAGGCAGGCGTCTGGACGGTCAGCTCGGCGCAGTGGGCGCTGCGTACACCTATCAAGCCATGGATTACCGTGAAGAGGCGTTCTGGCAGCTCCTCGACGACTACCGGGTCTTCGTTGTCTTTGACGAAATCCATCACTGTGCGGGTCATGATCCGCTGCTGAGCAACGCCTGGGGGCAGCAGATACTCCAACGGGTTCAGGATCGCGCCGCATGCACGCTGGCTCTGTCCGGCACACCATGGCGCTCGGATGACCGGGCCATTGCCTTGGCTCGCTACTCGTCGCCGGAAGGCCAGCTGATTTGTGACTTTCGCTATGGATTAAAGGAGGCTATCGCTGATGGAGTTTGCCGCTCGCCCCGCATAGTCCTCCTCGACAATCAGCAGGTGAAGCTCACGGAGGAGTTGCAGGCTGAAAGTACCGTCAGACTTTTTCCCAGCATCGCTAAGCTCCTGGGAGAATCCCCCGTCACCTACGAAGAACTACTGCGTCACGACGAGGTGATCGATCAGTTGCTCATCTTGGGACGTGCCAAGCTGGACGTGCTTCGCCAGATCAAGCCAGATGCGGCTGGCTTGGTGGTATCTACCGATATCGAGCACGCACGACAGATAGCCCAGGCCTTGGAGGCCATGGGGGAAAGCTGTCAGATCGTCACCAACCGAACGCCGGATGCCCAGCAGCTAATTAACACGTTTAGGCACAGCGACTGCCGTTGGATCGTCGCAGTGGGGATGATCAGCGAGGGAACGGACATTCCCCGTCTGCAGGTGTGCTGCTACCTCAGTCGTATTCGTACCGAGTTGCACTATCGGCAAGTGCTGGGTCGGGTACTCAGACGCAAGGATGGGTCAGATGATCAGGCTTGGTTATTCATGCTGGCTGAGCCGACGCTACGGCGTTTCGCCGAGCGAATTGCGGATGACTTGCCGGACGATATGGCGGTATTGAGTGTGCAGGTGCCAGACCCAGCCTCGGGCTCTGCGATAGGGTGGTCGGGCCTTGGCTTCAATGAAGGCGAGCGAGCAGACGGAGAGCCGGATGGCGAGCAGGTTCTTGATGCCAGCGTGGAAAATGTCGTATCACTGGATGGGCTGGCAGATGGGCCGACCTATCAGGTCAGCTTTTCTCAACACTATCGGCAGCAATTATTGGCGTGCTATTAGCGCTTCTGTGGGACAAAGCATGGCCCAGCCAGGGAAAGCCAAAATGGATCAGCACGAGAAGAGTCCGGGCGCTAGCTAAAGCCGTCAACCAGTTAGCCATTGAATCGCCCCGGCTTTCCTAGACACTCTCCAAGCTCTGGAAATAACGCTTTTCAAACTCCACTGGCGACAGCTGCATAGC